>ENA-ORXD01000685-ORXD01000685.1-sediment-metagenome-genome-assembly--contig:-NODE-685-length-38310-cov-8.137865_pt1 | contig 38310 bp, 29 predicted proteins | sample MGYA00237862_ERZ511471 | MGnify/ENA metagenome assembly ERZ511471 | reverse complement strand
AGGGGGCCAACAGAGGATAACCAGACCAGATGAAAGACTACCCTAAACAAATGTGCGAAAGATTCTTGACACTACCAATGTGTAAAAACTGCCGAAATTACCAGTCCGAGTATAGATTATGCTGTTTGGCTGCAAAGTAACCGGGTAAGAGAAGAAATATAATTTACAGACGGCAGGGAAAGAGAGCGGCAGAGAATGGAATGACCCATGACATCAAGGAAAGTTTCTTCCCCCCAGCGTCGAGAAATTATGTCGAGATCTTTCAAGGTGCATTGTTCCAGGAAATGACTTCTGTCCACGAAAAATTCCCGCAGAAAAGCCGTATCAGCAAAGGTTGTTTCGGCCTTTGTTGTCCATTCCTCAATCTTGTTGTAGTAAGGATTGTTGACGATATAATGATTTTTTAACCAGGCTTCATCATCATTATCGTTGATATCTATACTCGCGAAGCGTTCGTCAAGTCTGTCAATCGCCAATCGAAGTAGAACCACAGGGTCGTCGATTTTCTCGGAGTAACTACGCTGGGAACCGATGATTTCAAACCCAAAAAATTCATAGAAGAAGGCGCTATGGCCGGGGCTGACACTTACAATCCAGTCTTGAGTACCGGAGGTTCTTACATGAGCGTAACTGCATCGCATCAGCTCGTTGATAACATTGGAGTGACGAAATTCCGGGGCGACAACCCAATTTGTACCTTCGCATAATTTGCGACCGGCATGGCGTAAAATATCGATCTCCCTGCGAAAAGCTTTATCTGAGGGCAGGCCGAGACCGGAAGAATCCATAGCAACTGAGGTTACACCGATTATTTTTTCTCCAACTTTAGCAACAAAAGTGGCTGTGTCTGGCACAACTTCAAATGGCCGCAATCGTATTCCAGTGTGATTAGGCAGGATATAACCTTTGTTTACGTAAATATCATGTACTAATTGATAAGCATTGTAAAGATCGTCCAGCGTCGTGGCTCTGCAGTAACTAACATCGCTGTGAGGTTTAGAGAAACAACCGCTACGCTCCAGGAGTTTCATACGGCGGCTTTTGCCTTTGGTTATGCTGGACTGTGGGCGCGGGTGACATTTTGCGGTCTTAAATAGGGTATTTTCCGCAATCACGGTTTTATCCTCAGTTTTTTTATCGAACATTCTCTCCTCCTTACATTGCAAAAACAAGGACAAATTGTGTATTTATCCGAGTTTGACTAATTATTTATTTTATCAGGACTATGCAAATATCCCATTTTAACATTTTGGGCTAAAAATGGTGTCATCGGATTAGTTCATAGTGGCAGGAAACCATCTTGAAGTATGTTATGACCTAATACATTCAGGAAAAGCTCATCTCCCCAATAGTCACGGATGACTTCAAGTTCGCCGGCGGTACAATCTCCGAGGAGATTGCTTCTCTCGACGAAAAGCTGGCGCAGGAAAACCGGGTCAGAAAAAGCCTTCCGGACATTAGCAGACCAAAGGTCTATCTGGTCATGGTAGGGATTATTATCCATATAGTAGTGTTTGAGTACCGTTATATCATTATGGTCATCATCGCTTTCTTCGTAGGTGAATTTCTCCATAAGGTTGTCAATCGGTAGTTGTACTAAAATCGCAGGTTCAGGGATTTGATGCGAATAGTTCCACCGGTTACCGATAGCATTGAAGCCCATCAATTTATAAAAGGCTTTATGGTTGGGATTAATCGAAGCAAGAGCATTATCGCAACCAATCGCCAGCAAATGGGCGACGCCGCAGCGAATCAGTTCCGTCAGAACGGAGGTGAGGCGGTAGTCGGATGCAATTGCCACATTCGTAATTTCGCATATTTTGCCGGATGGGCAGCGGAGCGTTTCCACCTCTTGTGGATATAGCTTTTCGGATGGCAGCCCCAGTCCCGGTGAGTCAACGACTATACTGGTGACCCCCACGACTCGGTTTGCGGCTTTAGCAACAAAAGTGGCGGTTTCCGGCAGCGCCTCATAAGAACGCATGCGTAGGCGTGAAGGGTTCGGGAAGAGATAGATCTTTTCTCCCAGGCAATCGCGTACAAGTTTGTAGGCAGCGCACAAGTCTTCAACAGCAGTTGCCCTTTGCACGATAAATGTTTTGGCGCCTAAATCAAAACATCCCTGGCGTTCCAAAAACATCATACTAAGACTTTTCCCTTTGGGACTTTTTAAGTATGGAATGGGGTGCGGTTTAAAGGATTTGGTCTCCTCTGGTGCCGCCGTTATTTCAAATGCTTTGGCACCTGATTCTGCATACATTTATTTCACCTCCAACATATGTCAAATTAAAATCATCCAACTATATCCAACGTAAAATAGAAATTACAGGGACGCAAAAAGATCAGTCCGTTTTTATCGGTATTTTTTAGATTTGAACCGGGTAGAGATTTGCCTATTTACACCAAACGGAAAATTCGTTAAAATCCATATACTTTACGGTGTGACAACGAATCTTAAGACCATACCATTTTATCGGTGTATATATCTTGTAAATTTCCCGAAGAAGATGCCAAATGGAGTGATTCTGTCGGCATTGAAGTCATCTAAGTCATTGATAATAATGCCGTTATAAATTAGCATAAGACAAGAGAGAGTATTTTTACGATGAAGTGACATGAGCCTTGGCAAATGATGTGCGAAGGGATTTTTCTGGACTAAGTTGCATCATAAATCTATAATAAATGTTTGGTGTTCGGAGTCTGGAGAAGAATTGAAACAGAGTCTATAGAAATTAAATGATCGGGCATCTTTACCAGTCGCTCTCATCATATAATTTTGGGATAATCGGAAATAATTATAATATTTTGGATTTTAGTTAAGGCGTCGTTTCGAAAAGATGCGTTAATGCCAGGCAAGCGAATGGAATTGGATAATTATGAAAAAGCAATTTATTACAGCAATAATTTTCGTCTTATCCTTGGTATATTTGACTAATTTCGGATGTAATATCAATAAAGGGCGATTAGAAGCTTTTCTGCAAACGCCACGGTCACCGGTTTCGGGGACAGAATATATTGTTCTGCCTCCTGATGTCTTGGAAATATCTTCGATATATATAACAGAGATAAATGGTTTAACCCAGCAAGTTCGGCCGGACGGCAAAATAGTTTTACCGCTTTTGGGCAATATCATGGTGGCGGGCCAAACCCCGGAGGAGATTGAGAAATTAATAATCGAAGCGGCGCAGGAATATTACAAGAAAGCGGACGCAACGGTAAAGGTAATAGGCTATAACTCTCAGAAGTATTATGTTTTTGGGCAAGTATCGCGTCCCGGACCTTTTCGATGGACAGGCTGTGATACCTTTCTAGATGCCCTGGCGGTAAGTCAGCCGACAGATTTATCCTGGCCGGAGTATATAAAAGTAATCCGGGCACGTGAGCCTACTAAAGGCGGTTACTTACGAACCGAAAATCCAGAGGATCCTAACAGTACGGAGCGTGAGTATATAGCCGCGGGTAAAAATAAAGCGGGCGCCGATGAGGTGACCATCAATTTGAGAACGATGGTCGAAAAAGGAGATTTATCGCACAACCTTTTGCTTCGTCCTGATGATGTAATTTTTGTGCCCCCCAACCCATTTGCTGCCGTTGGTTTAGCACTTAGAACGGTTCTGTTCCCGACGCGGCCGGTGATAGAAGCAGTACGGTTACCGTATGATTTTGAATACTATTCTGATATTGATAGATCTTCTGGAAGATACAGACGATAAGAAGGATTATTATGGCTGAAGAAACGGGAAATCTGACATTACATAATATCATCCAATTACTGTTAATGCGCTGGCGTTTATTAATGGTTGCGGCTGTTCTGTTTGCGATCGGGACATTAATTTATGCCCATTACCTTCCTCTGAAATATACCGGAACCACGATATTCGAACGACGTCAGGATCCGGCGGCGGATCAAACCTCCTATCAAGGCAGTGAATCTTTTGAGGCGCGGAAATTGACGCTGAAGCACGAGCTCGCCGGCCTGGGCGCCACCACCGAAGCGATCGAGAAATTAGGTCTGACGCGGGGCTTACCGCGGGATAGTAACGGCCAACTCACTTTAGCCGGACAGCAGGCTAAAAACAAACTTGTCGAACAGATGATGGAAAAGGTCTCGATTCAATGGGAGGTCAGCTCCCGACAGGTGGATTTAGTTTCGGTAAGCTTCACGGACTCCGATCCCTGGCTGGCAGAGCATATGCCTAACACCCTCGTGGAGAATTACATTAACCGCGTCAGTGAAAATGCTGTCGAGCGGCTGAGTGAAAGTCGCAACTTTCTGGAAAATCAGGTTAAAATTTGTGACAATCGTTTTTCCGAACTCATGAAGCAGAGGATTGATTTTGAGGTCAAAAATGCCGGTGTCTTGCCGGATAGTCCCGCTGCCCTGAATGAGGGAATAGTTCATCTCAATACCGACATTGATACGCTTCGTTTCCAGCATGCCATGGCAGAGCAGGAACTGGCGCGGCTCGAAGGTTTGGGGCCGGTCGGTATCAACTCGGCGGATGACCCAAATCTGACCAAGGCTAAACCCTTGCAAGTTCACTATGGGACTAATCCCGAGTACACCCGTTTGAAAGATGAAATACAAAAGACGAAAGATTTGTTGACGGCGGTATTGGATGTTAAAAATGAGAAACATCCGGATGTGGAGATGCTGCGTCAGAAAATTGCCCGTCTGGAGCAGCAGCTGGAGCAGACACCGCCCGAAGCGATATTACAAACGGTATATGGTACCAACAGGGAAAATACTGATCTGGCGATACAAGTATTAGCCAAGCAATCCGTGGCCGAGATGACGGAAAAAGAGTTGGAGCGTTTGCAAAACCGGCTGGATTCTCATCAGAATTTATTAGCTAATTTTGGACCTGTCCGCAGGGAATACCTGGAGATTGTTAAGAAAATTGAAGATCAACAGGCGGAACTGGCACAATGGGAAGGGCGACTGCGGGATGTTCACATGGCTTTAGCCGCCGAGGTAGCCAAGCGTCGTACGCATCTGAATGCAGTTCAGCCGGCCTTAAAGCAGTTTTATCCCTCCTCCCCCATATTTTGGAGAGTACTGGCCTTTGCGGTGGTTGGCGGTCTGGCTTTCGGGGTGGGAATGATAATTATAGCTGGTCGGCTTGATCGCTCTATTATGACGCCGGAACAGGCATCCCACAGTTTTGATTTTCCCGTGTTTGGGTATGTGGATGTTATTTTGATGCCGCGTCAGTTGTTTTTACAGCGCATCAGGCGCTGGATATTAACCCCCCTTATTTCTTTGCTTTTGGCAGCAGCCTTGTCCGTTTTTTGCTTTAGTTTATTTCTTCGGCTGGATTCTCCCGAACGGTATAAACAGTGGCGCGAGGCACCGCTAAAATATTTATCCGGACAAGCAGGTCAAGTGGTTGGTAAAAATATTGGGACCGATCAGCAATAAAGTATTATAAGGTATAAAATGTACTTAACTTTTTATAAACTGAACGAGTTTCCCTTTTCGCTATCCTGTGAGGAAAAGTTTTTTTATGAAAGTTCCGTTCACAAGGAGGCCCTGGGGAATATGCTTTACGCCATCCAGCAGCGTAAAGGAATGGTGTTAATTACCGGTGAGGTTGGCGCGGGAAAAAGCTTCATCGGAAGCATGCTTAGTTCGCGTTTGGGTGCCGGTTGTCAAACAGCCATTATCACCAATCCGCCCGAGTCCAAGAAACAACTCCTGCGCAGCTTCGCCCGGCAAATTGGAATATCTACGGCAGCGTCAATTGACAAGTTGAGTCTGGAGGAAACTTTGCGGGAGCATTTAGTAAGGTTGCACAACCGCCAGCGTCTGGTGGGCTTGATTTTGGATGAAGCCCAGGATCTTTCCAAAAATTCCCTGAAAGAAATCAGTTTGTTGTGGAATTGGGAACAGAACGGCCAGCGTTTGGTTCAAATTGTCCTCATTGGGCAACCGGAACTACGGGATAAACTTCTGGATCCTATTTGGGAGCCGTTGCGGCAGCGAATTGTTTTAAGTTATCATTTACCCAGCCTCACCGCTGAAGACACAGTCGCTTATATACAGCATCGGCTTAGAGTAGCTTCCAACAACAGTTTGATCATTAAGTTCGCGCCCGAGGCTTTGGAACTGATCCACGCGGCTACGAACGGCATACCCCGGCTGATCAACGTTCTCTGTGATAATGCCTTGCTGATTGGATATGTCAAGGGCTTGTATTGCATCGACAAGCCCATTATTATGGACGTATTGCGCGATATGACGTGTTGGAATCTGAAAACTTCAAAAAAAGAGATGTTAACCAATAGCAGTGCGGCAAGTGGATAGGAGTTAATATGGGAAATGTCTGGGATGCTATGAAAAAGCATGAACAGGAACAGGTCAAAAAGGATGATACACCGAAGAACCTTGCTGACGCAAATGTGCCCTCGCCCGCTCCTGATTCTAAGGAATCTTTGGCTACCTATCCCAGTAGCGATGGTTATTCTCCGCTGTTGGTTGTTCATTATGACCGTGGCGGCCTGTTCGCCGAGCAATATCGCAGTCTTCGTACTAACTTATTGACGCGTTCCCGGCAGGAATGCTTTTGCATAGCCATTACTTCGGCGGAGACGGGAGAAGGAAAAACAGTTACCTGTTTGAATTTAGCTTTGGTACTCGTGGAGTTACCGGGTACACGGGTAGCGGTGGTAGATGGTGATCTGCGGAAAGGAACACTGACTTCGTTGTTGAAAGTTAATAAAAGTCCGGGTTTTGCCGATTTGCTCAGGGGGACGTGTTCGATGGAGGAAGTCATCCAGCCCTCGTTATATCCCAATCTGGATGTTATATCCTGCGGTAGCGCCAAATATAGTGAACTGGGTGCGGTGCTGGGAAAATTTCACAAGAGTGGTATTATTCCCAAGCTGCGACAGCAATATGATTGTGTATTATTTGATACCCCTGCTATCAGTATGGTATCCGATACATGTGTCCTGGCTCATTCACTGGGAGAAGTCCTGATGGTGGTCAGGATGCGCAAAACCAGCAAGGCCTCGGTCGAAAGGGCGGTGAATCTGCTCAAAGCTGCCGAGGTCAAGATTTCCGGGATGTTTCTTACGCACCAGAAGGATTATGTCCCGACTTATTTTAGCCGTTATTACTGATTAGTTAACTTTCGCAGATTATATTACCATAATTTGCACTCCAACAGGGCCTGATGTCGCGCAAGAAAAAAGTACGAAAGTACACTGATTATAATCAATTGTGAAAAAATTATTATTCATTGCCCATCGCATGCCTTATCCCCCCGATAAAGGGGAGCGCATACGCGCCTTCCAGGAAATAAAAGCTCTGTCTAAAGATTTTCGTATAACCCTGGCGGCTTTGGCTCACAGCAAGATGGACTATGAATCAGCGGTTGCAATTCGGCAATGGTGCGAAAAAGTGGTACTCGCCCCAGCCGGTGGTAAAATGGGTTTGGTGAGGGGGGTGCTGGGAACCATCAGCGGCGATTCGATAACGGAGGGTTATTTTTCCAGTCGCTATTTAGCGAATCTGCTGAAAAAATTAACCCATGAGGTGCAATACCATGTCGCTCTGGCATACTCATCCAGTATGTTGCCGTATTTATTAAAAGCGAACGTGGCCCATCGTGTGATTGATCTGGTGGATGCCGACAGTGCTAAATGGTACGCATACGCTGACGAAGCTTCCTGGCCTAAAAAATGGGTGTTTCAGCGTGAAGGAGAAATAGTTCGCCGATTAGAAGAGGATGCCATTATTCGCTGTGAGGCGGTCCTGGTAGTCAGCGATGCTGAGGCGCAGGTGTTGGGCAGCTATACCAAAAAAATCATCGTTTTGGGTAACGGCGTGGATACCAATTACTTCAAGATCGGCGATATTTCTCATGACCATAGTGCTTCTCTGGTTTTCACGGGAACAATGAACTACCGACCGAATATCGAAGGGGTGTGCTGGTTTGTTGACAATGTATGGCCCGAGTTGAAACGTCAAAAATCAGATTTAAAATTCTATATAGTAGGTAGAGATCCGACCCCGGCTGTCAGAAGCCTGGCAAAACATCGCGATGTGGAAGTAACGGGTACGGTTGACGATGTCAGACCCTATTTGGCTTCTGCCGGCGTTGCTATTTGTCCCCTGCGGATAGCCCGGGGCATCCAAAATAAGGTGCTGGAAGCAATGGCCATGGAGCGCGCGGTAGTTTCTACAGGACCAGCGCTGGAAGGGCTGGAGGTTGAAATCGGCAAGGATGTCCTTCTGGCTGATACACCTGAGCAATGGCGGGAAAGTATAATAAATCTACTGGAAAACGAATCCGTCAGGATAAATCTTGGGCGTAACGCCCGTAAATGCGTAGAGACTAAATATAATTGGGATACGCGTATGGCTCCGTTGGTAACGTTGTGTCAAAAACTTGCCGCAAAAACGGTTGCGGCCAAGGTTGTATCTCCAACTACTTTACCGGTAGCGGCGCGCCATGTATTTACGCCCAAAAAGCCCAAATCGCTTCCCGTCAATAGAAGGGCGGCGCTGGCATTATGGTTTATGACATTTTTATATCTTATTATACTTGCTTACGGAAGCCTCCTGCCTTCCGGCAAAAGATTGCCCTTGATTGGAGTGTGGGATGCTTCTTTATCGTCGGCGATGCAGAATATGTTGCACATGCCCGCGTACGCTTTACTGATGATCTGCGTTTCGCTGTCCATGTCGGCTACTCTGAGATATCGGCCTTTAGCAGTGATTCTATCCGTGATAACGAGCTTTGGTATCGGCATCTTTATGGAGCATGCACAAGGATCGGTGGCAGGACGGACAGTTTCGAATGTTGATATTCTGCTTAATGGTGCGGGGATTGCATTGGCACTTCCAGCGGCTCTGGCATGGCGGTGGAAAGAGGCGCCATCGAATGACCAAGATAAGCAAACCAGAGATACCTGATTTACGTATTGCAGCATATATATTAATTTAGGTTATACCCAGCCGTTCTATGCGGTGTTGTTTTTTAGTTTATAGGGACGTTTGGTCCGGAGCGTTTTCGCGGTCGAGTTATGGCGATTATTTGCCGGTTAGCAATGAAATGATAAAAGATCATACTATTTTGTGTTTTGCGAGCGGCTATGATGCCCCTCCCACCAGCAAACATCACGTAATGCATCTGCTGTCGGAGCACAATACGGTCTTGTGGATTAATTACCATGGCTCGCGCATACCTTCAGCCAGCACATCTGATATGATATATCTCTGCAAAAAGCTCGTCCAGGTATTTCACGGCTGTTATAATCCGCGTAAGAATTTATATGTCCTGACCCCGCTAATTGTGCCGCTGCCCGGAAAATCGTGGGCAATGCGGCTCAACAAATTGATGCTTACGCGCCAAATCAAACACGCCCTGCGGAAGATTCGCACCGGCCCGCTCCAGGTATGGTCTTTCACTCCTGATATTTCCTATTTACTTGATTGTTTCCAGGCGGAAAAGGTGCTTTATTACTGTGTGGATGAACACTCTGCTTTCACCGGCTACGACAGTGAACAAGTACTTAATGATGAGAAGGACCTTTGCCGGCGGGCGGACTTGGTTGTGACCACATCCATGGCGCTGCAAGCGGCCAAGAAATCTCTGAATCCTGATACTATTCTTGTTCCGCATGGTGTGGACTTTGATCACTTCAGCAAGGCTGTTTCGGATACCCTGCCCATCCCGGCGGACATGGCGGAGATTCCTCATCCTCGACTGGGTTTTTTCGGTCTTATTCGCGACTGGATTGACCTGGATTTGTTGGCGGAAGTAGCCCGCGGGAAGCCGGACTGGCATATTATTATGCTGGGTGGATCAGCGGTAGATTTGGAGCCTTATGTAACGATAAAAAATTTACACTTTCTCGGTCCCCGGCCCTATGATAGTTTACCGGCATACTGCAAGGGTTTTGACGTCGGCTTAATTCCATTTAAGATTAATAAGCTGACTCAGGCGGTGAATCCCATTAAACTTCGGGAATATCTCGCGGCTGGTTTACCGGTTGTATCAACTCCTCTGCCGGAGGTGAAGCTGTATAATCACCTTGTCCGGGTGGCGGATGCTCCCGGAGCTTTCATATCCGCTGTTGCATCATGTTTAACGAAAGATTCGACGGCTAAACAGCATCGTTGCCGGAGCATGGCCCGGGAAAAATGGTCGGTAAAGGTGGCAACTATCTGCGATTATCTGGAAGGCTGTCGTTCTTCGGGGAAAGGCAAGGCCTTATGAAGTTGATATCCCACCTCGTTTCTGAATGGCCCAAGCTGGCATGGACCGCTGGATTAATCCCGGGTTCGGATGAAATTCATATCTGGCATGGTCCAATGGTGGAGATGGGCGATCAGTGGGCGGTGGAGGCGGTCTGGGCGGGCGATTTCGCAGCGGGCGATTTCGATCGAACCGACCTGATTTTTGGTTCAGGCATTCGCTGCCGGGGGGATCAGGTTGTTTTTGTTAGTTCCGGAACGGCCATGGATCGTCTATGGTACTTCCAGAAGGATAAAATATGGTATGTTTCCAATTCTCTCGCTGCCCTCAGTGCCCGGGCGGAGCTGTCCCTGCTGGAAAATTATCGTTATGTTAACGACCGGTTAAGCCCTATCCGCACCACCTGGGGAGCCGATTCATGTATTCGCTCGTTTCCCATCCAGTCCGGCCAGATGCGTTTAATCTGGTTTAACAACCTGGTTTATGACGGCAGTGCCATGCACGAAGCACCTAAACCTGATTTAGCTCCGCACTTCGATACTTTTGCCGTTTACCGCGATTATCTTTTCGATAGCGCCCGTTCGTTGGGGAGCAATTTAGCGTCGCCGGGACGCAAACATAAGGTTATTCCCCTGACCAGTATTTCCAGCGGGTATGATTCGCCGGCGGTAGCGGTGGTAGCCAGGTATGCCGGTTGCAAACAGGCAGTGACCATCAAACAATCATCGAGTTTTTGGCGCGGCTCTGATTCCGGCAGCGAAATCGCCCGATTGCTGGGATTTTCCTGTCGTAGTTATAATCGCGCCGCCCGTGACTATCCTCATGAAGCAGCCTTCTGGGCCGCTTCCGGTTATTGCAATCTTTTGAGCTGGACGTTGTTCGAATATCCTGTGCCGATATGCCTGTTTTTTATCGGTTGTTACGGTGATGCTATATGGGATCGATGTAAGTTTGCACAGCCTTTTACCATCGATATTTGGGATGACCTAGCGATGGGTGAATTCCGTCTGTTTAGTGGTATGTTACAATGTGCCGTGCCTTTTTGGGGAATGAGGCGCGCAGCGGAAATTCGGAAAATTAACCTTTCCGATGAAATGGCGCCCTGGACGATGAATAATAATTATGATCGTCCGATTGCCCGGCGGATCGTTGAAGAGGCGGGGGTACCCAGGGGTGCCTTTGCGGTCCGCAAAAAAGACACCTCGCATGAGACTCCTTTTCGCTGGCCTTATTCATCGTCGAGTCAGCAGCGTTTCCGGCAATATCTCCGGGATCGTGCTTTGTATGCTCCGGGGCCGTTGGAAATTTATTTTCTGAGACGGCTAGCCCGTCTGGAATCTTTGATTTATGCCAACATTACCAATCGACTCGACATAAAGATGAGGCTGCGGCCTTGGTTGAGATTGAGTGGCTCTTCTTTGGTGTTTCACTGGGCCAATCATCTGTTGAAGCAGTTTTATCAAAAAGGACTGGAAAAATCAGATAACCAGCAGGCAGACCTGACGCTCAGAAGGAGTATGATTGATGGTTTTGGGGCCTGATGATTTAATTGGGCAGTTTATTCTTTCCCAGTTGCCCAGCAACCTGCCTGAGTCCTGGCCCAGGCGAAGTATCGGCGCCTGGCACCTGGGTACGCATCCGGCGTTGCCGGTTCGGCAAATCATTGCTTCTGATTCTACGGTGATCGGATGGCTTTTGGGTTATCCAATTAACGCGCAGGCTCGGTTGGTCATGGAGGATATCCGATTTCCGGTTACTCCGGGCATCGCTGATATTTCCGACCAATTTGAATCATTCCTTTATGCTTACGGGGGCCGATTCGCCGCGGTTCTGCTTACCCCGCAGGCCTCGCGTTTTTACCTGGACCCCTGTGGCTCGCTGGCTGCCGTGTTTTCCTCTGCCCGGCAGATTGTTGCTTCCACTGCTTCGCTCATTCCTTATCCGCCGGAGGATGACGATAATCATGAATTAATTAAAGCAATGGAGAAACCTCAGGAAGACAGTTACTACCCTTTTGGCTTGACGCCCCGTCGCTCGGTGGAGCGATTACTTCCCAGCCATTTCCTTGATTTACAAACCTGGTTGGTTATTAGACATTGGCCCAGAGGGGAAATTTTTCCGGCCAAGAACGTCCGGGAGGTGGTTCGTGAGCTTGCCGATCTATTAAAAAATAACATTTCAGCCATTGCTTGCCATTATCCTCTTCATCTGGCCATGACCGCTGGTAGAGACTCGCGTATGCTCCTGGCTTGTTCCCGGGAGCACATTGACAATATCATATTGTACACAGTGTCAACCCCCAACGCCGGCGGCCGGCTGGATTGTCATTTGGCCCCTAAGATTGCCGCACGATTCGGTCTGAAACACGTCCTCCTGCGCTATGAGGTTGCCGATGAAGGCCAGATAAAGCAATGGGAGTATAGAACCGGCAACTGTGTTCACGGACTGATTATGAATTGGAATCCATCATTTAAAGGATTGGATCCTCGCCGGGCCGTTTTATTAGGGGCGGCGGGCGAGCTGGGGCGAGGTTTTCATTGGCGCAGAGGTGATACGGAATCAAGCTCCGTTTCCGCCGCTGATTTATTAATCAAAAGTCAAATGCCACAAACCCCGCAAACTCTAGCTCGCGCTCAGTGGTGGCTGGATGGCTTACCGGTTCGGAATGCTTTAACTATCTGGGGATTGCTCTATAATGAAACGTTCAACGGTTGCTGGTTCGGCCCGGTCAACTACGGTTTGGTCAGCAACGCCCTTTATATATGGCCTTTATGCCAGCGCCGCATTATCGAAATAATGTTGAGCTTACCCCTGGAGTATCGTCGCTGTCACCGGTTACCTGAAGAACTGGTGGAAGATGAATGGCCCAAGCTGCTGAGTCTGCCTTTTAACTGGTTTGTGGGCATTAGAAGATATCTTTATGCTGTCGCCTGGCGGGCGCGGTCATTGCGGGGGAAAATGGCAGCGCTGGTAAAATTTTGAAGAGCTTATAGGAAATATATGCTTATCGCTTGAAAAAAAACTGTCGATTCTGGCAAGGAAGTATTTGTATGCCGAGAAGTAATGTCTATCTAATTCCGCCCGTGTTGTATGTGGTGGGTGAGTTAAAACCCAGGAGTATATGTGATATCGGAATTGGGTGTGGAAAGTATGGTATGCTCTTTCGAGAACTTTTGGATATCAATTATAATCTGGAACAAAATTCCAGCAATTCTGTTTTTCGCCGCCAGTTACGATTGGATGGCGTTGAGGTGTATCCGAAGTATATCGGAAGCGTTCAAAAGGCAATCTACGATAATATATTTACCGGAAATATATGCGATTTAACCGAACAGTTGCCGGATTATGATTTATTCGTAATGATTGACGTGTTAGAACATATAGATATCGATTCGGGGATAAAATTGCTTCAGAAGCTGCGTACAAAGGCTCGAATCGGAGTATTTATAGTCACTCCCATCCATCCTGTCGAGCAGGGACCGTTGTTGGGAAACCAATATGAAATTCATGTGAGCATCTGGGGTAAGAAGCAGTGGAAAATGCTCGGAAACACTCGATATACGATCATAGCCGATAAGTGGCTGGTACTGGTTGAAGGTAAGGAAACCGGTATTGCGACATGGCTGCGAATGCCCAGATTCAGACGTCGATGCAAACTGGCATTTCTCAGAGCCGTTAATGCTATGTTTCCCGGTACCTATGGTTGGGTGATAGGACAATATTAGAGGTGCAAACAAAAATATAACAAGAAACTTAATTGACACTTAAATGAATAGACAACTTGATTTATCAAGCGGATTTTAAAATGGCGGAATTAACCAAAAATAATTTAGTTCAGGGACAGCAGACCCTGGTAATCGTAGGGCCGGAAGTTGTTGATATGAAGCAACTGGCCCGCTCCGCGGGGCGGGGTGTGCTTTGGCAGTTCGTCGGGGCTATTTGGATGATTATTATCCAACTCGGCTCCAGCATCGTTCTCGCTCGCGTGCTGTTTCCCAGGGATTATGGAATTATTGGCTTAGCGGCGCTTGCTAAAGGCATGATCCAATTAATCGGCTCGTTAGGCACTACGAGCGGTGTGATCGCCAAAAAAGACCTCAGCCAGGAAGATCTTTCCACCGCATTTTGGATAGAAGTAGCGACCTATAGTTTTTTGTTTGTTTTGTCTTTTATTATCGCTCCGCTGGTCGCCTGGTTTTTTAATACTCCGCAGTTAACCCTGGTGCTTAGAGTAATTTCTATTACATTCCTTCTGACGGGAGCAGGTTGTATATCCGGTGCCTTACTGCGAAAACAACTTCGCTTCGGCATTTTGAAAATAATCGAGGGTACAGGCTTCGCTTTGCAATTCGGCTTGGCTATCATTTTGGCTGTAGTGTTCAAGATGGAATATTGGTCTCTGGTTTTTTCCGTGGTTATATCCAGCTTTGCCATTACCTGCGCTACGGTCATTTATGCTCGTTGGCTGCCCAGCCTGTGTTTCAGTCGTGAGAGTTTCCGTTATATGTTTCGTTATGGTATTCACGGGCTGGGATTTTCGTTTGTACTTTATTTTCAGAACAATATTGATTATCTTCTGGTGGGTAAACTGCTGGGCACGACTCTCCTGGGTCTTTATGAATTCGCCTATCGTCTTCCGAATACTTTATTCAATCGTTTAGCTTTGCCGGTCGGCCAGGTGATATTTCCCACGCTTTCAAAAGTGCAATCCAGCGACGATAAACTGGCCGGGGGTTTTCTCAAGACGGCCAAGTATATTGCTTTTATTGTCCTTCCCCTGCTCGGCGGTCTGGCTGTTTTAGCCCGGCCGGCGGTAGCGGTTCTCTGGGGTGAGAAATGGCTGCCCGTAATTTTTCCTTTACAACTGCTTTGTATTAATGCCGCTATTCGTTCCGTATTAAGTAGTTCTATGTCAATTTTTCTGTGCCTTAATCGGCCGGATTTGCAATTCAAGTATGGCATTTTTCAATTTTTAGTCGTCCTGGCTGCGGTAGCCGGTTTTGGATATTTTTACGGTATCAACGGTGTGGCTCTGGGTATGGTAATAGGTACTTTTCCCTGGTTATACATGGCCTATGCCGCTCTTCGTATGGTGCATTACTCTTACGGGACATTGGTACAAGTTTTATGGCCGCCGCTGATAGCCACTATTGGCTGTATGATGGTCGCCTTCGGCATAAGAATCCTGGGGGAATATTATGCTTTGCCGGATTGGGCTATTTTATTATGGTCCATTCCCGCCGGCGCTTTGACTTATTTCGGGATTATTTTAGTTTTTTTTGCCGACGAGCTTAGGGAAGTATGGCGGATAATCCGCTTGATTTTAGGAAGATCGCCGAAGGCGATTTCACGTTAAAGCAGCGGCAAAAACCAGGCCTGTGAGGCGTTTTTTTAAGGGATATAATATCGCGGGAAAAATCAATGAGCAAAAACAGCAACATAGATGAAATACTGGTTATGGCCCTGGAGGGATGGAGCGACGACTGGATGAGCCGCCAAAGCTTATCGGCTGCCTTGAGCCGGTTTACCAGGGTAATCTATACCGGCCAACCCCGATATCCCACGAAGATCCGCGACCTGTTCACCTTGCCTCAGCGCCGCATGCGGGATGGTGTGGTAGTCTGGAAACTACCCTGTTGGATGAATACCAACTTTGAGGAGGACCACTGCCATGCCTGGCTGGCCCGCCAGCTCAAACGCCGGTTATTCTTTCGTAATTCTGCCGGACGTATGCGGGCTATGCTGTTGTGGCATCCGTCTTTGGTCGGGTTTCTCGATAGTGTCTCGGTGGATGTTACCTGCTATCATGTCGTTGATTTTTTCGAGGGTCTGGCAGTAGGACAGGAGCTTCGGCAGCGGTTAAAACAGCAGCAGGAACAAATGCTCAACAGAGCAGATGTGATTTTTGTTACATGGAAAGGCCTGGCCGAAAGATTAGGTGTAGCTGACAAGGCAGTTCTTTTGCCGCACGGTATGGATTTTGCGTACTATAATCGCGTTAGTCGCCGCGAGTTTTCTCTTCCTTCGGACATACCTCAAGGTCGCCCCATCGTTGGTTGTACCGGTTCCCTTAAGTCTAAAACCGACTTTGACCTGTTGGTGAAGCTGGCGCAAGCCCTTCCTGATTGGAATATCGTGCTCATCGGTCATAATCTTACCGGTGCCGCTGAACTCCGGCAGCGCTTCGAGAATTTGCTTAAATATGCCAATGTCTTTTACCTGGGTCTGAAAACTCGCAATGAGCTGGCGGCTTATATACAAGCTTTTGATGTTTGTATGATGCCCTATACCATTACCGAATGGATGGAGTATGGTTTGCCGCTGAAGATGTTTGAGTATTTTGCTACCGGTAAGCCCATTGTGTCAACCTATCTGCCCAGCTTGGAGGATTATCGGGAATATGTTGATGTCTGTATGAATCACGCTGATTTCATTGAAGCGGTAGCTGATTATAAATCGCGCGACACCGATGAGCGTCGCTCGGCTCGTCTGGCTTTTGCCGCCGAGAATACCTGGGAGAAACGCGCCCAAAAGATGCTCGAGGTTCTCAAAGAGGCTGTCCGAAAAAAACGAAATATTGATTAACGCTGGTTGTTGATAATGAAAAAGTGGATAGTCAAAGCCTTGGTCCAGGGGGTACTATCTCATTTGCCTGGAGGTCAATTATGGAACTCCATGGCCCAAAGACTCTTTACCAACAGTCTGGTGCTTACAGCGCACCGCTTTGAGCGGAAGTTGATGCAATGCCGCATACATTTGGAAGGCGCTCGAACCGCTACCGGAAAACCGGGCGATTCATTCACCGTGTTGGAGCTTGGTACCGGCTGGCACCCGATAATTCCTATCGGCATGTACCTGTGCGGGGCATCGACTGTCTGGACCATCGATATCATTCCGTTACTAAATCTCAAACGGATAAGGCAGGTCATGACTTTCTTCGTCGAGTATGGTCGGGATGGGCGTATTACTGAGTTGTTGCCCGATATTTGCCGGGAGCGGCTCGTCCAACTGAAGAATTATCTTCAGCTTTTTTCTAAAGGAGCCACAGCGAAAAGAATATTGGAAATGATGAACATCAATGCTCTGGTTGGCGACCTGCGGAAGACGGATTTGGCCGACGATTCGATAGAATTCTTCTTTTCGAGTTGTGTGCTCGAACACATTCCGCGGACCGAACTTGTCGGAATCTTTAAAAAGTTCCGGAAGCTTGCCCGGCCGGATGCCGTGATGAATCACTTGGTGGACATGTCGGACCACTATGCCGATTTTGATCATTCGATTAACGTCTATAACTTTCTGAAGTATTCCGAGCGTACTTGGGCGTGGTTTAATAATCCGTTAAATTACCAGAATCGGCTGCGCTTATCTGATTATCACGCTATTCATGAAGAAGCCGGCTTCAAGATTCTGGAGGAGCGGACTATTGCGGGATGCGAAGCCGAATTTGATGAGATTCATCTGGATAAGATATTTCAGCATTATTCTCGTGATGATCTTTTGGTTACGCAGGCGCGGTTTATTGCAGTCCCGGATAAGAGAAAATCAGATGTCTTGGCGTCTTCGCCGTCGGCATAATAGTCCCTCCCATAATGGTTTTATTTCTCTACGGATGTTGGCGTATAAAATGATGAATGATTTAGTGGTAATAATGAGATTATGATATTTATCTTTCTCCGTAAAAAGTGATTGCCTTGCCTCTGATCTAATAGTTATAATAATAGGAAGGATATGTCTATAAAAATTGTCCCGATGAATGACGTAAATGCCCAAGAGTGGAATGAGCTGGCTGCTGCGGTGGGGGCGGGTTATTTCCAATGCTACACCGAAGTGGTGTATTATTCCGTTTGTGCCCATGCTGAGCCTTTTTTTGCCCGGGTTCTTGACGAGCAGGGCCGGGGTATCGGCGTGGTTACCGCGGCTGTTTCCCGTTCTAACATATGGCCCTTTTCCCGGCATTGCCACTGGGCAATGTTGCCCAGCTTGCCGGTTGCTGCTGACGCTTCCGTCGAGACTGAACGTGCCATTTTGATTGCCCTTGAGGAGCACCTCCGCCGCCGGGGGTTTTTCTCGGTTCGCATCGACTCTTATGATTCCGTTCGCAGCGAAACTGTTCTTTCTTCTCTGGGTTATGATTTGTCCCGCCGATCCGAGTTTTATATCGATTTACATCCTGCGCTGGATGATATATGGTCGAAGTTCAAGGGGCATCGACGAACGGACATAAGAAAGGCGGAAAAGGTCGGGGTGCAGACCCGCATTGAAAATACCAGGGAAGCTCTGGAGCTGGTTATGTCTTTTCAGGCGGAGTCGATGCAACGCCGTGATGTTACTATTAACCAAACACCGATGTCTATAATGGATGCCCGGCACCAACAATTGGAAGGTGGAGCAGCCGATATTTTTGTAAGCTACCAGAACGATATCCCGATTAACGCCTCGCTTTTTGGTGTATTCAATAACAAACCGTATTATCATATAAGCGGGGCGTCGGATTTGGGATACCGCTGTTGTGGACCGGTGCATTTGATTTGGACCGCCATCAAGACCTACAAAGAGCGTGGTGCCGCCTGTCTGAATCTTGGTGCCGCTCTGGAGGATCAAACCGGGCTTGTTAGTTTTAAAAAAGATTTCGGTGCTGCGGTTGTTTCGCAGCCTATAGGAACCAAAAGAATTTCTGTTACCGGTTCGGTTCTGCATCGAATTCGTTCGATTCTGCGGCCGTAGCGGGTCTAGCTTGTCCGACAGCCGGCAGGACCACGGAGCTTGGATATATATAATATGATTAGAGAGTACTCATGAAACTGCAAATATCGGAAAATATTCCTGATAATTGGGATAACACTATTGCTTCGCTTGGTGGCACGATTAGTCATACCGGTGTACACGCTCGCTACGTCACTGCCGGTCAAGCAAATGTTACGCCACGCTATATTACTTTAATGTCCGACGAGGACGAATTAGTAGGTGCTGCCCTTGGATTTCAGTCCCGTTCTCCTCATGGACTTCTGGCGCCTTTTACCGGTCGTTTCTGGCTGGTTTCTATGCCCGCTGTCCGCTCTGACGTTGATAATGCGCTGGGGGAATTTCTGCGACAATTGGAAGAATATGCTCGAAGATCCCGAAATGTTGAGCTGGAAATTGGAAGCTTTGCCTGTGATACCGGCTGCCGGGAGCTGGAAAATTTAGGCTATCGCCTGATAAAACGCTTTGAGTTTGAGCTTGACCTGACTCCTGCCGAGGAGGAGCTTTTCGCGGCCATGGAATATAAGAGAAGAAAAAATATTAATAAAGCCAAGCGCAACGGCGTGATTATTCAGGATATCACCGGCGAAGAGGGTATCGCTCATCTGCGCCGCCTTCAGGGTCATTCCAGCGAGCGAATCGTCGCCCGCGGCGGTCGTGATATAACCCACCAATACCAGCCGGCTGACGATCCGGTGATGATTCTGCTGGAGTCAGGCTTAACACGCATTATCGGCGCCCAGGTCAACAATGAAATCGTCAGTGCCGGGCTTTTCACCTGTTTCAATCATCTGGTCTATCACACCCTCTCTGGTCATAGCGCGGAAGCCTTTAATACTCAGGCGCCTACCCTTTTAATCTGGGATACCATTTTACGCTATAAAAAGCAGGGGGCTAAAAAATTTAACTTCGGCGGTTGCAAAATAAGTGCTGTCCACGAAGGTGACCCGGAACATGGTGTGTATGTCTATAAAAAAGCCTTTGGAACCCAATGTATCGATTGTACCAGTGGTCATAAAGTGCTCCGAAAAAAAACTTACACTGCTGTCTGTTTGCTTAAGGGTTTGTTGCGGCGTTAATTTTAGTCAATAAAAGTGTAGCAATTTATGCCGAATGTAAGAATGAAATATATGGCACCAAAATATTAGGAATTGTTCGATGACTAATGTGACTGAGCATATAAAGCAAGAAAGCGCTCATGCCAATATTCGTGTGGTTTACCAAAATACTTTAGTACCGCTGGCTTTGCGGGGATTGGAGAAAATGTTTTTGGCCGACCAGTCTGCCTTTTGCGAAGTTGCCCGGCCCGATACGAGCCACAAGCTCACGTTATCGGGCATCTCATTGCGTTATACCGCCATGTCGCTGATTGGTTTGACGATGCAGGAAAATCTGGGCCGATCAATTAATCTGCCGCTGGATAAGATATCGGATCGTTTATTCTCCTGGGCTGCCGACGACATTTCTTTGGGTGATAGAGGGCTGGTGTTGTGGGCTTTGGCTCTGAGGAGAGACAGCCGAGCGGAGCGGATTGCCCAGGGAATTATCGTGCAGAGCAACCAGCTTCCGAGAAACCATTTTTCTTTCAATAGTATGGCTTTGGGCTGGCTTCTCGCTGGCCTGAGCGTTTCTATACGGGATAACATCGCCGGTGACGAGCTGCTGAATTTCGCCTCGTATATCTATAGCCAACTAATAAGTAATAGAAATGAAAAAACGGGGTTATTTTCTCTGGGGTCTGCCGTTGTTCGCAGGAATATTTTTGCCGCCCGCTTGAATAGCAGACTGGGCAGTTTTGCCTCCCAGGTGTACCCGATTATTGGGCTGGCGTATTTCGCAAAAATCAGGAATTGCCCTGAATCACTGCGGATAGCCGAAAATTGTGCCGATGTTCTTTGCCGGCTTCAGGGGCCGCTGGGGCAATGGTGGTGGATTTACGCGGTTAGAACAGCTCAGCCGGTTATCAAATATCCCGTTTATAGTGTCCACCAGGATGCTATGGGTCCCATGGCCTTGCTTGCGGTTCTTCGAGCAGGAAGTACTGCCGTAAATTACACTCCCGCAATAGAAAAAAGCCTTGCTTGGTTGGATGTGCATCCGGAACTTTCTGAAGCACAATTGATTGACGGGGAAATCTCGGTTATTTGGCGGGCGATTCAGCGTGACGAGCCATCCCGTACGGGGGGGTTTGGCCTGGGATGGCGGCAGCGGTTGCGCATGAATTGTGCTGCTTGGCTGGGTGGTGTTGATAACCGCGATTTTCGGGAAGGTTTTATTTGTTACGAATGTCGCCCCTATCACTTGGGGTGGGTTTTGTTGGCCGATGCCTTGGCCGCAGCTTTGGGAGACCTGAAGAAATGAAGCGTTCGCCTTCGGTCATGCTGGTCACCCAGGCTTTTCCTCCGGAAGCGGCTCCCGGTGTTCATAGAATGCTGGGACTTTGTCGTTACCTGGTGGAGCACAACTGGCGGGTTACCGTAATAACCTCTCATCCCTCTAAAGATGCAGCTATTGACGAGCAACTGATGAAATCTATTCCACCGGAGGTAAGGGTAATAAGTGTCCCGTCACCAAGCCTGCCGCTGCTGGCTGCCCGGATTTTAAAACCGTTTGCTGCTATGCGGCAGCGGGAAAAAAACAGCCCGCATTTTTCTGAATCTCGGGAAATCGCCGATGAAAATATAAAAGCCCGGCAAGGTCGTTTGCGATTCCTTGTTGATTGGTTGTCCTGGTGGTTGCACATTCCCGATAGTAGAGCTGGCTGGTTGCTGCCGGCTCTGGGAGCCGGGTTATTTAAAGTCACGCAAAATCGGCCGGACGTTATTTTCAGCTCAGCTCCGCCGTGGACCTCGCTGGTGACCGCGGCGGTTTTATCTCGCCTGACGAATATTCCTTTGGTTGCGGACTTTCGTGATCCCTGGTGCGGCAGTGCCTTTCACAAACTGCCTTATGCTGCTCATCGCCGCGCTAATTCTTTGCTCGAAGCTATGGTTGTGCGTCGTGCTTCGCGGATAACCTGTGCCTGGGACGGCATAAGACAGCATCTGCACCAACGTTATCATACAAAAACCGCCGGCATCAGCACGATTCTCAACGGTTTCAATCAAGATTTAATTAACGGTATTGAGCCGATTTTTATCGACAGCCGGCGCCGCGTTTTTTTGCACACCGGTGGTTTTTATGGTCCCCGTAGTCCCGAACCGATACTGGCTGCTCTGCAATATATCCTTCGTACCGCATCTGATTTACTGTCCAACGTTTTGGTAGTGTTTTTAGGACCGACTTCCTATAATGGCCGACCCATCGACCTTATAGCGCAAGATTATGGCGTTCAGGATTATGTTCGGGTTATGCCGCGGGTTTCACATCACCGGGCTTTGGCTTTTCTGAAGGGGGCTGATGTCGCTTTATTGTTTGGCCAAAGCGGCTGCGACGCCTTAGCATCGATACCCGCCAAGGCTTATGAATATATCGGCTTGAAAAAAACTGTTTTTGCCATTGGCGCCGGTGTGGAAGTATGTGAGGTAATGCGGCGTGGCGGTTGTCGCGTCTGGCGGTTACCCGGCGGAGAGCCTCAGCAAATTGCTTCCGCCATTATCCATTATTTGAAATCCGATTACCCCAGCAACCTGTTGAAAAACTACCAGGCGGATACCGGCCATGATTTGACTCAAACTTATATGGCGCAACAACTGGAAGGCGTTCTCCTGAGCTGTTTTAGAGGACGTCAATCATGACCGAACCTTTACTGCATCCAACCGTAATATATATTTCGCGGTGTGACGGCGAATAATACCTGAGGAACAATTATGCACATCAGTGCTGTACCTGCGTGGCTGGCTAGTAATTTGTATTATTCTTTATGGCCTCGCCTTCGGCCGAATGGCTATATCGGGCGCCTTATGCGGACGGTCCGCGAACGTATCGGCTGTGAATGGAATAGTCCCGATGAGGTCTGGTCCCGTCAGCGGGGGAAAATAAATGCTTTGTTAGACCATGCCATCACCTATGTTCCCTACTACCGTCAATTGGCCCAGGCAGGTAAAATGCCTCATTCCATCGAGCACCCCGACGATATGACTGATATACCTTTACTGACGAAGGCGATCATCCAATCTCGTCTGGATGACTTGGTCGCGGAAAACTTTCCTCGTCATCTTCTTCGCCGCAATGCCACCGGTGGTTCGACTGGTCAGCCGCTGCATTTCTGGTCTGACGAATCGGTCTCTCTGCACAAAAACGCTGCGGAAATCTGGGCCGATTCACTGGCGGGTATGGATATTAAGAGTTCTGTCGCTTTGCTCTGGGGTGCCGGCCGCTTTGAGCCGTCCAGCCGGCAGGATTTCAAGGAGTGCCTCGTTCGCCTGATTACCAATCGCATGTTTATTAACTGCTTTCATATGGCCCAGGCTGATCTCCAGAAGGCTCATAAGCGTTTGACTCGATTTCAGCCGGAAGGTTTTGTGGGGTACTCCAGCGCTTTGGTGGAGTTTGCCGCGTTTCTGGAATGCCGCGGCATCAAGCCTCGTTATCCCCGCAAAGCCGTTCTTAGTGCCGCCGAGACCCTGGAAGACGACGCCCGGCTGAAACTGCAGCGGGTTTTTCCCGTCCCTGTATATAATCGTTACGGCTCGCGCGAAATTGGTTTAATCGCCATGGAATGTGACCATCACCACGGTCTCCATATAAATTGTGAAGACGTTTTCATTGAGCTGATTGACGATCCTGAGATTCCTTCCCTTAAACGGATTATCGTTACCAAGTTAAACCAGTTCAGTATGCCTTTTATTCGCTATGACATTGAGGATTTGTCTGAGGGTCCGATTTCCCTTTGCACCTGTCGGCGGGGTTATCCGGTGCTCAAAAAAATCGTCGGCCGAGTTACCGAGACCATTCGACTGCCCGACGGCGCTTCTTTACCCGGTGAAATTTTCCCGCACTTATTTAAAGACTGTGGCATTGTAACTTACCAGGTTACCCAGGCGCCGGACTATTCCCTCGATGTTGCCCTTGTTAAAGCTGCCGAACAGACTCTCCCGCAGGACGAGAGACTGCGGCGGGTTATTGCCGATCACGTTGGCCACGATGTGGCGGTTACCGTTCGCTATGTCGATCATATTGACCGCTCGCGTACGGGTAAACTTCTGCCGGTAATTAGTCATGCTCCTTTTCGCACCCGTTCAACGACTGAGGATATCAAGTGATGCGCGACTCGGTAGCGATAATTAAATGTCCAACATCTGCGGACGAGCCTTATCCGCCTTTTCCTTATGATCCGCCGCAGGCTTACCCGGAATTCCCCGATATTCGCGTTGGTAAATCCAATCCTCTTTATCACGCCGTCCGGCATAGTTTTTATCTGTTGGGGCTGGACCGTAATAATTACAGCACTTCTCGCTGGAATCCCTTGGGGGAGTTTATTCAGCCTGGTTGCAATGTCCTCATCAAGCCTAACTGGGTTAAGCACTGTCACGCCGCTGGGGGCGACCTTTTCAGCGTCATTACTCATACGAGCATAATCCGGCCGGTTATTGATTATGTTTTGCTGGCCCTGAAAGGCAAGGGCCGGCTCATTATCGCCGATGCCCCTTTGCAGTCTGCCGATTTTGATTTGCTCATGAAATATACCCGGATACCGGAGCTTATGGAATACCTTTCTCCCTCCGGCGTTTGCCTGGAGGTGCGGGATTTGCGGAAAAATGTCTGTCGCTGTGACTCGAATGGGCATGTCATTTCGCATGAGCAGCGCCTCGGTGACCCGGATGGTTATGTTGTTGCTAAGCTTTTTGGTCCTGCCAGTTTTCTTTCCGAGGTCGGTCAATATGCCGGCCGTTTTCGGGTAACACAGTATGATCCTTGTACCATGAACTTGCACCATGCCGGAGATCGCCACGAATATCTCATAGCTAAAACGGTTCTTAACTCGGATGTTGTTATTAATCTGCCCAAGCTTAAGACCCATCGCAAGGCCGGGCTTACCTGTTGCCTGAAAAATCTGGTGGGTATCAACGGCAGCAAGGATTATTTGCCTCATCATCGTTTGGGCGCCCTGGCCGAAAACGGCGATGAATACCTCTATCCTAATTTTTTCAAGCGTCTTCATTCGCGGATTATCGACTACATTGAAGCCCGGCCTTCCGGTTCCTTTAATCATCTGGCTTACTTTATGGTTCGCGCCTCCTGCTGGCTGGCGAATCGTCTGGCCCGCGACCCTTATTATGAAGGTAGTTGGTACGGCAACGACACGATTTGGCGGACAATACTTGACCTTAATCGTATTCTTCGATACGCTCGGTCTGACGGTTCATTTGCCGTAACGCCTCAGCGGGAGATCTTTAACATCGTCGATGCGGTCGTGGTTGGGGGGGGGGAGGGGCCCCTTCAGCCCACCCCGGTTTTGGCTGGTATGATACTGGCGGGTTGTTCCAGTCCCTATATTGATGCATATGCTGCCCGGCTGATCGGACTTGATCCCCGGAAAATTCCTCTTCTTTGCCATGCCTTGGATTCTTTAGCCGATGGTCTTAAAGATGACATTACCGCCCGGCTTGTTAGTGAGGATATGGATGTGTATAATTTATCTTTAGCCGATACTCAGCCGTTCACTCGCGTGGCCGCTCCCGCTCATTGGTACGGGCACGTTGAGTTGAATACGGTGTGAATACTGTGGATGAAAACCTGGTAACGCTTTTAGATTATTTTTTAAAGGAAATCTAATGCCGATTAAAGCTTTAATTTTTCTCGCCGCCTTTATTTTATGCAGTGGTGGTGCTTTGTTTATACCCCTGCTGGGTGCGATTGGTTACGTTCTCCATTACATTATGGGGTTAGGCTGGTGGGCCGCCCCTTTCAGTCACTGGGGTATCCGTTACTCTTATACTCTGGCTTTAGCCACCGCCGTCGGCGCCTTTCTCCATTTGCGTAAGCTTCGTTTTGGAAAACCGTTCCTGATTAAGCAGGAAAATTTAACGGTTCTTTTTTTGGCGCTAGTCTGGCTCTCGATACTTATCGGCGGTAAAATTACCTCGGAGCATTATGTCCTCATCGATCCTCCTTACTTAAAATTTTCCAAAATCGTTATTTTCTCATTGTTACTTACGCATATTGTCACCCGCATAAAATCGCTTGATATTCTGTTCTGGGCCTTTATTTTGGCCACTTTTTATCTTAGTGTCAAGGCATACCAGGCGCCGCGACAGATGTTTTCCGCCGGACGGTTGGAAAATCTCGGTGGCTCTGACTTTCGCGCCGCCAACGACCTGGCGGTTTTTCTGGCGGCGATGGTGTTTGTTATCGGCATTATGTTTCTGAAAACCAATTGGCTGGGAAAGATATTATGTTTCTGCGCTGGCGTCCTCGCTCTCAATGCCATTATTCTTACCCGCAGCCGCACCGGCCTGCTGGGGCTTATCGGCGGGGCCGTGGTTCTCGCCTTATTTGTGCCGCAGAGGCATCGCGGAAAGATTATTGCCTGCTTGGTTGTCGCCGGTATTGGATTCATTTTATTGATGGACCCCCGTTTCATCATCCGCAGTAAAACCATTCTTAACGGCCAGGAGGCACGTGATTCTTCCAGTCAAAGTCGTCTGGAGATCTGGCAGGGCGCCCTCAAAATGATCTCCGACCACCCCTTCGGCGTTGGCGCCGGAAACTTCTACCAGAACATCGGTCATTATGCTCCTGCTTACAAGGACCGGGACGCCCACAATACTTACGTTCGCTGTGCCGCGGAATTGGGTGTGCAGGGCATTGCCCTTTTACTCGTTCTGATTATCAATGCGGCTTTGATGTTTAGACAAATCCGGCGGAAAGTTGCGGAACTGCCCGACAAATATCGTGCTGCCTTTCAGTTGACGTTGAGTGGTGCGGCTGCCTCACTCGCGGTTTTTATCGTTGCCGGGCTTACCGGAACCATGTTGTATTTCGAGGTTTTTTGGTGGTGGTTATTGATGCCGGTTTGTCTGAAGAGGTGTTTCGACAATCTCCTGGCCGATGTTGCTGTCTCGAAGATAGAGCAAAAAGCTTCGACTTCAGCTTTGCCCAGGAAAAAAACAACCGTTAAAAAAGAAAGTTAGATGCGCTCCGCCGAAAAAATACATATTTTGCACGTCGTGCCGGGATTGGGCCGCGGTGGTATGGAGTTGGCTCTGGCACGCGTTGTCCAGGGTCTTACCAATGAGATAATGTCTCACTCGATTATCTGCCTTAAGGGGCAGGCTGAGATTGCCGACTGTCTGCCCCGTGAAACCCAAATCCACTGTCTTTACTCACGGCCCAACGAGCTTCGGTTGCCTTTTCGCCTTCGCCGGCTTATTCAGCGGATTCGTCCGACGGTTATTCATGCCCGCAACTGGGGCGCCTGGCCGGATATCGCGTTGGCCAGAATTTTTACTCGGCCGATTGTGCCTCTTATTCTCAGTTTCCATGGCTTGGGAGAAGCCAACTACATGCCTTTGCGTCGTCGGCTTGCCTCATATTTGCTCGCCCGCATGGCAACTTACCTGTTCACGGTGAGTGAGGATTCGAAACGGCTGCTTACCTCCCGATGGGGCTGGCCGAAAGATAAAGTCGCCGTCATCCCCAACGGCGTGGATACTCAGGTTTTTTATCCCCTTAAACCGCCTCGTGATACTGCCCGTATTGTTATTGGGTCGGTAGGCAACCTCAGACCCGTGAAGAATCATGCTTTGCTGATAGCTGCCTGCAGTGAGCTGGCCCGGCGCGGTTTCGACCTGGAGCTGCGGATTGCCGGCCGGGGGCCCGAGCAACACAACCTGCTGGCCCTGGCGCAATCACTCGGATTTACACCGCGTCTCCAACTGATGGGTTTTGTTGACCCGGTGTTGAATTTTCTCCGTCAGCTTGATATCTTTGTCCTTCCCAGCGACAGCGAACAACATAACAATGCCCTCAACGAAGCCATGGCTTGCGGCGTTCCGTGTATTGCGACTTCTGTCGGCAGCGCTCCCGAAGTGCTGGACAACGGCCGGTATGGTTTGTTGGTTCCGCCGGGAAATGAAAAAGACTTGACCGAGGCGATTCTTGCTTTGATTAAAAATCCCGATTTGCAAAAACAATTAAGCCGGCAAGGACCCCAGTGGATTTGCGAAAACTACAGCTTGGAACGAATGTTGGCCGCTTATAGCCGGATGTATCATCGCCTCTCCGGCGGGAAAGACAATGACCGATGAAGGTACTTTCTTTTTCTTACTGCTTTCCCAGCGCTATTCAGCCGACTTGGGGTTTATTTGTAAAGCAGCGATTGGCTGCTTTAGCGGAGAGAGTGGAATTGCGGGTCGCCTCTCCGGTTCCTGTTTTCCCCTTGTTATCCCGCTGGCGTAAAGTCCCGATGCAGTTGCAGGAGCAATACGACGGGCTTACGGTGTATCGACCACGGTTTTTTTATTTTCCTGTGATATTAAAGTCTTCGGACGGGCGATTTTATGCTCGCGGTCTGTCTCCCTGGTTGCACAACCTGCTCACGCAGTGGCAGCCTGATTTGCTTGACGCTCATTTTATTTGGCCTGATGGCGTGGGGGTTTCTTTGCTGGCTCGCTCATTCGGTTTACCCTATGTCATCACTTTGCGTGGTAAAATATATCCCTGTCTGGATGTTCCTTCTCAGCGGCGACAGTGTGCCGATGCCCTGAAAAACGCCGCTGCCGTTATCAGCGTTTCCTGTGACATGGCTGACGTAGCCCGGCAACTGGGTGTTTCTAACGACCGTCTTTATGTAATACCCAACGGCGTGGACACTCGCATGTTCCAGCCCCGCGATAAAACCGCCTGTCGGCGGATGTTGGGATTACGCGAAAATGCTCGGTTAATCGTTACCGTAGCGCATCTGGGACCGAGAAAGGGTCACTGGGAGGTTATTCGCGCTTTATCACGTTTGCCCGACGATGTTCGCCTGGTAATAGTTGGCCAGGATACCGAGGGCGGTAAGAACGAACGAGCCTTGCGCGGTTTCATCGATAAGCTCAATCTTACTGATCGGGTATTGCTCCCCGGCTGGCAGCCGTACGATAAAATACCTTTGTACTTTAGTGCTGCTGATGTCAGCGTTTTGGCTTCTTACCGCGAGGGCTGTCCCAACGTTGTCCTGGAGAGCCTGGCCTGTGGAACACCCGTCATTGCTGCTCAGGTTGGCGCGGTCGCGGATTTGCTGTCGGTTCCGGACAATGGCCGGATTATACCTCCCCGCGATGTCGATGCCCTTACCACTGCCTTGCGGGAAGTATTCGACTCGCACTGGTCAGCCGACACGATCTCCCATTCCCAAGCGGTCAAATCCTGGCATGATGTAGCTCAGGATGTCGATTGTGTCTTTATGGGTGTACTTAACAAACCAACAATTATCGGTTAAACTTGGTTTATTAAATGATATGAAGTTACTTAAACCTCCCTCAAAATGTTTTAAGCCTAGACATCGCAAAGTATTGGCGATATGCGGCGACACTCAGGTAGGGTTGTGGATGCTTCGCAACCTGGGTGCCAACGGTCTGGCGGTTTATTCCATCTGCCGCACACCCCAGGGCTTAGCTGCCCACAGTCGTTTCTCCCACGGGAGCTGGGTATTGGATAGCCCCGCCGATGAAGCGGCGCTGGTCAATGATATCGAATCGCTCGCCCGAAAATTGGATGTCGGCTCCATAATGCCTATTGACGAGTACCACCATTCTGCTTTGATTAAAAATCGCCACCGTCTCGAGCCGGACATCCACATTTTCTCTCCTTCCGCCCCATGCTTTCGCCAAGCCACCGATAAGAACTACCTGCATCAGCTCTGCCGTCAGCTTGGGATTCCCGTTGCCCGCGGCACCACCCTCGACCAGCTCATCGCCAGCCCTCAAAAGCAGATGCTAAGCTTCCCTTTGGTTCTTCGCACTGGCGACCAGGTTCTTTCCGGCGCCCGGCGTGCTCCTTTCAAAGCTGCTTATGCGGTTAACGCTGAGCAACTGCGAAAATTTAATCAGGACCTTAGTGACATCGCTGCTAATATACTTGTGCAGGAGTACCATCCGGGCGTGGAAATCCACATCCAGATTTTAATGTACCGTGGCCAGGCTTTCATGCTGGGTGAATACATTGGCGAGCATCACATGCCGCTCGCCGGCGGCGTTACTGTCCAGCGGATAACCTGCCGTCATGAACACCTCATCCGTGACGCCGTGCGACTGCTCCAGGCAATTGATTGGGAAGGTATTGCCGCCGTCCAGTATCATTATGACCCTGCCAGCGGTGATTACATCTTTTTGGAGATTAATCCCCGTTTCTGCGGCGGCCTGCCTACCGTCATCATGGCCGGCTTTGACGCGCCTTTCCTGCTCTGGCAGAGTCACTTTGAGCCGGAGAAAATGAAGGTAACGCATTATCGCTTAAACCTCAGAACCAGGATTCTCGGCGGAGACGCCAACTGGATGCTCGCCATGATTCGCGGTGACGAGCTGCCTCCCGACCAGAAACGGTTGCCTAAATTTTCTGCCTTTTGTCGTTTCTTGTGGAATTTTGGCCCCTGGACCAAAGACGATGTATTTCTTTTACGGGACCTCAAACCCGCCTGGATCGACTGGAAGAATATGCTTCAGCGGCTTACTGCCAGACATTATGATATCATTTAATATTTAATATTCGCAGATATAGGAAATCTTCATTTTATGTCCGCCGGTGTTTACATAACGATTGACGTTGAATGCAGCATGGGCGGCGCCTGGGCCGATCCCGCCTTGAAGCCGGTCCCACCCTCCCGTGGCATTATGGGTCAATACGGCCCGCGTAGTTTGGGAGTTCCTTTGATTGTCGATATCCTCAACCGCCACAACCTCAGTGCCACCTTTTTCGTCGAGCCGTTCAACGACGAGCTGGGTCATCCGGGCCAAACTGAGCCGGTCTGTCACTATTTGCTGGCTCATAACCAGGATGTGCAACTGCACATTCACCCCTGCCATAAGTTCTATGCCCAACATCTGGCTTCTTTACCTTACGAGAAGACCGACAACTTCGCTGCCCTCCCGCCGGACCGCCAGCGGGACTTGTTAGCCGAGGGTGCCGACCGGCTGAAGCGTTATACCAGCCGATTTCCTTTAGCCTTTCGCGCCGGCAACATGGCCGCCTCGGAGGAGACGCTCGCCCAGCTTGCCCGCGTTGGTATCCACATTGACAGCAGCTATACTTTTACTTACATTGGCAAGCAGTGTTTTTTCACCGATCCCGCCCCTTACAACGGCTCAAAATGGTACGGTGACGTCCTTGAATTAGCCTTGTCGGGTTTCTATCAGCCGGCTTTTCCCGGCCTGCGTCCTTCCAAGCCGTTGGACCTGATGGGTATTTCTTTCGAGGAATGCCGTGATGTTATCGTAAAAAACCACGCTGCCGGCGTCGATTCCGTCCTGATTATCCACAGCTTCAGTCTTTTCAAGGTTCGGAACATTCAGTACGACGGCGGACGGCTCAACCGGATTGTGGCCCGCAGATTTCGCCGTTTATGCCGCTGGCTTTCGGATAACCGCGATATTTATCCCGCATATACTTTCACCGACCTTGCCCAGGCCGTGCAAGAGGGCCGATACACCGCCAAAAATGTTCTTCCCTGCCGACTCTCCATCGGCCGGGCCATTATTCGCAAAGCGGTCCAGGCCGTTAATCGACTTTACTGGATTTAGTCTGACCTTTGGATTAATAATTGGTTGGAGCAAAAAATAATAATGCACCCGCTCATTGCCAGAAATATTTTTCGTGTCCAGGAACTTTTGCTGGGACGCAACACCTTCGCCATCCTCCGCCAGTTGAAAACCAGCGAGCGTTGGACCAGGGACCAGCTCGACCAGCTCCGCCTGCGGAGATTGCAACATATCGTCAATGTCGCCTGGGACCATACCCCTTTCTGGCGCGACCTTATGACTGAGCACGCCATTTCCCCGGACGACATCCGTTCGTTAGCCGACTTGCGCCGGTTTCCTTTCCTGGAAAAACCAACCATCCGCGCCCGTCGCGACGATATGCTCTGGCCCGGCGGCGATAAGCGGGTCCAGTTGATTCGCACCAGCGGCTCAACCAATGAAGCCTTGCAGTTTTATACCTCTTCCACCCGCGAGGCCCACATCAACGCCGCCCGCATGCGCGGCCACGAATGGATTGGCATCCGTCGCGGCCAAAAGGAATTGTATTACTGGGGTTCCCCTGTGGAGCTGAGCAAACAGGACCGCCTCAAGCGGCTTCGCGATTGGCTGGTAAACGACGGCCTGACCAACGGCTTTGAAATCACCCCCCAGCGGGTAGCAAACTATTTCGCCCACTGGCAGCGCTGGCGGCCTAAGTGTATTTTCGGCTATCCCAGCACCTTTGTTTTGACCGTGCAGTTTGCCCGTTCGCTGGGGCTTGACCTGACCCTGCTGCCGCGGCGCTGCGGTTTAAAGGTTATTTGTACCACTTCCGAGATGCTTACCGACGTTGATCGCCGGTTCATTTCCGATGCCTTTGGTGTCCCGGTCTTTGATTCTTACGGCGTCCGCGAAGCCGGCCTGATCGCCCACGAATGCGAGCGTTCCACTATGCATTGCATCGACGAGCAGGTCATCCTTGAGACCATCGATCCCCAGACCCTTGAGCCCACCACCGGCCCGGGTGAGCTGGTCGTTACCAACATCGTCGGCCCTGCCATGCCGGTCATTCGTTACCGCACCGGCGACATTGTTACCCTTTCCGATGCCCTCTGCCCCTGTGGCCGCACCCTTTCCTCCATCAAAATCACCGGCGGCCGAATCGCCGATTTCATCATTACCGACCGCAGCAAATGGGTCGTGGGTTATTCCTTCATTTACATCTGCCGCTCGGTCAAAGGTATTACGAAGTTCCAGGTCCGCCAGGACCGGATGGGTGAAATCCGCGTTTTACTGGTTACCGACAAAAACTTTCCTTCGGACGGCGTATCGCAGGTGACTAAAGCCGTCCAGGCCCGTCTGGACAGCACCGACCGGATTATTGTGGATTTGGTCGATGACATCGCCCCGTCCCCTTCCGGGAAATATCGTCCCGTAATTAGCAAAGTAACCGAGGACCTTCTCGCCCGGGGCAAGATAGAGTCCATGTAATTGCATTCGACATCGCCAACGGCGTCGTTTTTATTTTTTTTGTTTCGCCCCGCGACGCCTCGCGTAATTTCTCTTTCAAGCCCTGAAGGGGCGAAATATAATAGCCCAGGGCAACGCCCTGGGTTCCTGAAGGGGCGTAATATAATAGCCCAGGGCAACGCCCTGGGTTCCTGAAAGGGCGCAATAATATTTTCCAGGGTATCGCCCTGGAAGCTCGTTTCTTCCACCTCCATCATAAAATTATTATTGCGAGCAGCGCTTGCCCCGTCGGGCGAAAGCCCGACGGGCCGCGACGAAGCAATCTCGCTTTCCTTTGCGCCTTCGCGCCTTGGCGGGATAAAAAAGTATTTCTTGTACGACTACATTTTAACTTTTAACTGTAACTTTTATCTTTACTTTTTAAACTTTCAACTTTTTATTGAATGTCATTGCGACTTCGGCGAGCTCTGTCGAGCCGAGGAGCAAAGCGACGAAGCAATCTCAATCGTTCGGCAGTTATGTAGAAATCTCGCACCATTTCTCGAATATCAGTCTTGGCTATTTCATTGGCTTTTGTGAGTAATTTGTGCCTGCGCCTTTGCCAGCCCTTCCTGGGCTTCTTTATTATCAGCCTCTACGAGCAGCCATTTCTGGTAAATTTCCACCGCCTTATCGTACTGTTGCGTTTCCATATAGGTCGTAGCCAAACCGTTCCAGGCCGCCGTCGCTTGCGGCACTGCCGCGATTGCCTTCTGCCAGTATTCTATCGCCTCGTCGGTCTTTCCCTGCCCCTTGGCGATCCAGCCCAGGCCATTTAAAGCGGCTGAGTTTTTCGAATTTATCTCAATAGACTTTTCAAAAGAAACCTTGGCGTTGAGTTTTTTCCCCTGATTCAACTGAGACCAGCCAAGTCCCTGATAAGCACCATCGTTGGTTGGATCTTTCCCAACCGCCTCCTTAAATTTTTCCTCAGCTTCAGCAAGTTTGCGCTGTCCCCATAACTGCCAACCTTCTGCGGTGAGACCCTCTGCCAGTAATTTGTCTTGCTTACTCTTTGCTTTATCTATTTCTTTTAAGTAAGCTACTTCAAGATCATCAAACCAGACCGTCCCCGGCCCATACATTTGTAGTCCGATGACTATGGTTTTGGTGTTTTCTGGGATTGCTGCCACGCCTGAATATGTTTTCCAATCGTGATTGGCGGGTGGAATATTCTCTTCTTTTTTCTGGCCTATGTAGGAAACCCATTCATGTTTGATCCACTTATCGTTCTCATCCAAAAACAAAGTGTCAAGAATTGCTTTAGTAACATTTTCCGCCTTTACTTTTGTTGATATTGCGAGTTTGGAGTCATTGGTTTTATGCTCAATCTTTCGTGTCCACTGAGCGATCGGAAAATATTTGTTCGCAGTTTTTTTCAGACAGAGACTCGCCGTGCCATCGCTGCCTTGATTCTTATCCCAAATATATTCAACACCGTTAACAACGTTTCTTTTTTCCCAACCTGCGGGTGCTTCTGCCCCTTGTTCGAAACTATCCTTTAAAATTACTTGATCAGCTTTTTCCAAATGTTGTTCCGGTGACACATTAGATTCATGTTGCGAGAGCATCGTTATCGCTGCCTCTGCGTTCTTTCGCACCTGGATATCCGTATCCGTTAACGCTTTTTCGAGAACCGGTTTTGCTTGAACATTACCCAGCAGACCTAAGGCATAAGCTGCACAACGACGGGCATAGTTATTAGAATCTTTTAAAGTCATATCCGCTAAAGTGTCAAAACTTGAAGCAACTTTTCCGCCCCCCAATGCAAGAGCCGCCATTCCCCGAGTTAAATATTCTTCATGCACACAGAGTTTTTGCAGGCTATCTGCGGCGGGTTCAATACTTTTCAAGTTTCCTTTCCAAAGAACATAAATTGCTGAACGTCTTATAGTATTTTTATCCGAATCAAGGTACTTTATTAATTCTTTTACCACTGCGTCATTATCCAACTCCTGCAATGTTTTAAGGGCAGTAACAACCTTTTGGTCGGTTTCCGTGCAAGTAGAAATTGTGGTCACGGCCTGCTTAACAATTCCCTCAAGCTCTTCCTTGGTTATTTGTTTTTTAGTTTCGTCGGTCATTTTGTCAGCGGCTTTTTCAGTTGAAGATACCTCCTGTGCGTTGGTTAATGTTACCAGGCTTAATGCCGCTATCAGAAGAACCGCCCCTATCGTCCACCGATATGAACCTTTTTTGAATTGAGCAATCATGGTAATTCTCCTTTTTAAATCGGTTTTACTTTCCAGAATCCCTGCCATACTAGGCATCCGCCTTCGCTGGGCGAAGTGTTCCAACAGTCTCAAAATAGTTCTGCCGTATCTCGGCCGTCTTTCTTCCCCGACATAGGTAAGTGCTAGGGCGTCGCAGACCAGCTCGCGATCCGCCCGCATCCGGCTAAAGGCCAGCCATACCAGCGGATTAAACCAGTGCATCGCCAGTAATATGCTCGTCAGCCACCCCATCGCAATATCATGCCGTTTCAGATGGGCCAGCTCATGCAGGAACACGCACTTGAGTTCCTCTTCGTTCAGTGCCTCCAGCATTCCCGCCGGTATCAGCAGTCTCGGCCGGACAAACCCGAATAGGGCCGGCGATTTCACCTCATCGGTTGCCACCACCGCCAGTACGGTTTGGATATTCATCTGCGTCTTGCAGTCTTCCAGTAGTTCCAGGACACCTTGGCGGGTTAAAGGCCGCTGCCTTTTAACAGTCCGCCACAGACGGATATTGCTCACCGCGATATACCCGCCTAATACCCCCGCCCCGACCAGCCAGACCAGCGGCAGTACCTTGGAAATTTCCTGCCGGAGTTTATCGAGGGAAAGCCTCGTCCCCGGCTCAGTCACAGGTGTTTCCAATTCAGATGCTTCTTTGCTTACACCCGCTTCATTATTTATCGCGTTCACCTCAGCCCCCCTCCACGGCGGCAGCGTTTCGCTCTCTCTTGCGTTTAATGTCAGCGATATCAGATTAGCTGGATCTACCGGCGATACTGTTTGTCTTACCGGCAGTTCGTTGGGTAAGAGGTTAAACATACTAATCCTGCTCGGCGGCGACCACGGCAATATCATCCGCAGCACCAGCAGCAGCCAGAGGGCGTACCGCCAGCGGACGCTAAGCCACTTCTTCAAGCCAAGCTGAATCAGCAGAATCAGGCCGATCAACACACTCACCTGGACCGTTGACTGCCCCAGCCAGTCCCAGAAACTGGAATTAAGATGGATGGTTTGCATCGTTAGCTCCTTTACGGTCGAGGATTTCTTTGAGTTGCTCGATTTCCTTTAGGGTCAGCTTTTCTTCTTCCAGAAAAGCCGCCAGCATTGGGGTAACCGCTCCGCTTTTTACCCGCTCGATAAACGAGCGGGTCTCCGCCCGGACGCATTCCTCCTGGCTGACCAGCGGGTAATAAAGGTATTGCCTCCCATCCTTTTGGTAGCCTATCGCTTTCTTTCGCACCAGCCGATTGATTAGTGTTTTTATGGTCTTGGGCTTCCATTGCGTCTTTTGAGCCAGGGTATTTACCACCTCATTAGCCGGTGCGGGTGATTTTCCCCACAGTACCTTCATTACCTCCCATTCCGCTTCCGAGATTTTTGGCCGATTCTGCATTATTACCTCCTATGCTTCAATATAGATTACATTTGTAATATATTAAGTATTACACATGTAATCCAATAGTCAAATAAAAAATAATTTTTTTACCAGCTATATCTGATGTTCCATTGCCCCAACGGATTTGAACCTCAAAAACCTGTACATTCCCTAAAAAACACAGCGAGCGATATTCATTCAGGAATCGATCAAAACCAGCGAAAATCAGAAAAAATACCATCCAAAACCCGTAAAAAATCACGCTTTTCGCCATAAATCAGCACAAATCTGCCATTTTTAACCACCGGATTCACATTTTTGCGCAAAAAAAACCATTTTTTTCCAGGTAATTCTTAAAAATATTGCCATCCAAAAGTTAATATAGATAAAATAAATAAAATAGTAAAGATTTTAAAACCGCATTGACGATTTATTTGGTGATGTTAATTTGCCTATATTAACATAGATTTATAACTATTTAATTGGGAAACAGGGATGTTCACCGGAGTATTAAAAGCTGAGGCAAAAGTAACGGAAGCTATTGCGTAGGCGCATCTTAGGGAAATAATAACATGAATTACGAAGTGATTTTACCCAGGTACTTGGAGAAACTTTTAGCGGGCGACCGCATTGGCTGTCGGAACATTTTGGGTGAGATATTGCAGACCGGTGCTCCCGCCAGGACGATTTATACGGAGCTGTTTTGGCCCATAATGACTGAAGTGGAAAGGCTTTATCGCAATCATCAGATAGACCTGCTGACCGAGCACATGGCCACCCGGATCAACCGCACCCTTATCGACCAATTGCAGAGTAAGCTCCCCCGCGGAAATCCCAATAATAAGAAGATAATCATCACCTGTGCCGACGACGAGCCGGAGGAGCTGGGGGCCCAGATGTGCTCGGACCTGTTCGAATCGGAGGGCTGGGAGGTGAAATTCCTGGGCGGCGGGGTACCCAACGATGAGATTATGGAGATGGCAGGGGCATTGCAGCCGGATATCCTGTTTATTTATGGCACTAAACCCTCCGGGGCGCCGGATGTCCGCCGACTCATCGATGATTTTCACGAGATAGGCTCCTGCCCGCAGATGCGGATTATGCTGTCCGGCGGAGTGTTCAACCGGGCGGAAGGACTATGGGAGGAAATCGGGGCAGACCTGTTCGCCGCGACCGCAATGGAGGCATTACAGGTGGTTCTGACCAATCAAAGGGCACAACTTAATAGGCGCCAAAGACGACAAGGCCAAACCAAAACCAAACAAACAGAAGAGATTATGGCAGGAGAGTAGATGGTCATAACTACTTGATATATAATACAATATGTCATGTAGAATAATCTAGGGTTTTTTGGAAACAAAACGCCTGGTAAGACGTCTAATTATATACAAAGACTATTATCCACCCTCCTTACTTTGGAAGCAGAACCTCAAGTTCTGCTTCTCTTTTTGCGCATATCTGGGTTGCCAGGCAGTAGTTAAGAATGATTGCCAGATCAGGCGAAGACCGGGGCGGACAGCTATTAAACCGGGAAAATGAGCAGAAAATCGGTATAAAATCGGCGGCGAAAACCTGGGGCAAGTGGGAAGGGGGACTGGGGATTGGGGGCTAGGGGCTAGGGGCTGGGGGCTAGGGCTAGGGGCTGGGATTGGGGGCTG
>ENA-ORXD01000682-ORXD01000682.1-sediment-metagenome-genome-assembly--contig:-NODE-682-length-38731-cov-4.973198_pt1 | contig 38731 bp, 33 predicted proteins | sample MGYA00237862_ERZ511471 | MGnify/ENA metagenome assembly ERZ511471 | reverse complement strand
CGTTTGCCTCCGGATTTGGCGAAAAGCTGGAACCGATGCTGCTTAGTTTTGCCGGCTGGCATCTTTTGCTGGTGAAACCTCCTGTCGAAGTGGGAACCAAAGAAGCCTATGCTGGTATTATCCCCACCATTTCTACTGTCGGTTTGCGTGAATCCATTGGTATGTCGGTGAACAACTGGCAGGGAAATGTTATCAACGATTTTGAAGCGGGTATTTTTTCCCGTTTTCCTGAAATAGGCCTTGTTAAAGAGAAACTGATAGAGAGGGGAGCGGTTTACGCTTCTATGTCTGGAAGCGGTTCATCTGTTTTCGGCTTGTTCCGCAACGAACCGATGTGGCGCGATGGCGATTTCCCGGAAGGCAGTTTCATTTGGTCGGAAGTGTTTTGAGTAGATCTCGCTAACGTAAAATAAAAAAGCTGCCTCCATCCGGGGCAGCTTTTTTATTTATTCGACGGTCACCATAATGACGTCTTTTGGAATCTTGACACCTTCTTCGACATGAATCTCTTTGACTTTTCCATCGAAAGGCATCTCGATTTTGTTCTCCATTTTCATGGCTTCGAGAATCAGGAGACATTCTCCCTCTTTCACCTCTTGTCCGGGTTTAACCATTAGCTTTAGTATGGTACCCGGAATATAGGAACGAATCTCATTCGGATTGGGACGTTCCCATTTTTTGCGCATTTCAAACTTTGTTGTATACAGTGTTTTGTATTTGGCACTGTTCACTACAAAGGTTTGATATTTTGGTGTGCTTTCTTCCATTTTGAAAGGATTTGGTTAACAGAAAGTCCTGTTTTAGAACGGAGGAATACCGTGTTTTTTTGCCGGGCGGGTATCCACTTTGTTGTCCGACAGTGTCAGTGAGTGAATCAACAGGGAACGGGTTTCGGCTGGTTCAATAACCTCGTCGATGTACCCTTTGGCGGCCGCTACATACGGATTGGCAAATTTCTCCTTGTATTCCTCAATCTTCTGTTTCCGAACTTCATCCGGATTTTCTGCTTCGGAAATTTCCTTGCGGAAGACAATGTTGGCAGCACCTTCCGGTCCCATTACAGCGATTTCGGCTGTAGGCCATGCAAACACGAAATCAGCACCCAGGTGGCGGGAGTTCATGGCAATGTAGCCTCCACCGTATGCTTTGCGCAGAATAACCGTGATTTTCGGTACGGTTGCTTCACTGTAAGCATACAGCAACTTGGCACCGTGACGAATCACACCGGCATGCTCCTGATCAACGCCAGGCAGATAACCCGGCATATCTTCGAGGGTTACAATCGGGATGTTGAAAGCGTCGCAATAACGGATGAAACGGGCCGCTTTATCTGAGCTGTCACAATCGAGTACACCGGCCAGATATTTGGGCTGGTTAGCCACAAAACCAACGGTGTCACCTTTGAGGCGCCCAAACCCGATAACGATGTTCCGTGCGAAGTTCTCCATAATTTCGAAAAAATCGGAACTGTCGGTGATGGAGCGAATAATATCGCGGATATCGTACGGGCGATGTGGGTCGGATGGTACAATTTCCTCGATGTTAAGCGATGAGGTTGGCTCCTGCGGAGGAAATTTGCGTGCTTTCTGAGTATTATTCCATGGAATGTATGAAATAAGGCTTTTGATCTGGTCAAAACACTCATCCTCGCTTTCAGCGTAGAAGTGCGCATTACCGGTGATTTCACTATGAACACGTGCACCACCCAGCTCTTCCATGCTGATTTCTTCACCAAGTACGGTTTTAATCACACTTGGTCCGGTGATAAACATCTTGGAGATATTTTCCACCACGAAAACAAAATCGGTTAAAGCGGGAGAATAAACGGCTCCACCGGCACAAGGGCCGAGGATAACTGAAATCTGCGGAATAACGCCGGAAGCTTTGGTGTTCCGGTAAAAAATTTCACCATAACCAGCTAGTGAATTGACACCTTCCTGGATGCGGGCACCACCGGAGTCGTTAATACCGATAAGTGGGACGCGCATTTTCAGGGCGTGGTCCATGATTTTGGTGATTTTTCGGGCATGCATTAATCCGAGTGAACCACCGGCTACAGTGAAATCCTGTGCGTAAATACAAACGGGCTGGTTATAAATGGTACCCGTACCGATAATTACGCCGTCGCCGTGCAGCACCTTCTTGTCCATGTCGAAATCACGAGCGGTGTGCTCTACAAAAAGATCGTACTCGTGGAAAGAATCTTCGTCAAGAATAGACATGATTCTCTCACGGGCCGTCTTTTTACCCATGGCCACTTGTTTTTCGATGGCTTTTTCACCACCCCCCAACTGTACCTCCTGTTTACGTTTCCGGAGGTCCAGGATGTTTCTTTTTAATGACATAGGTTACGATTTAAATTCAAGATCTTCCTGAATACTCAGAACGATCACCTATAAAGTTGATGTACTTCGGGGGTCAAAATTATAAAAAAAATGCCGGGAAAATATATCTCCCGACATTAAATAACATCTCTATCTATTTAGATATCAAAAAATTGAATAACGGTTTTTAATGTTCGATTATTTGGAAGCCCACCGGTATAAAAAGATAGCTATAATGGCATACAGCGCGTTGGGTATCCAAACAGCCAATAAGGGATCCATCCCTCCCTTGGTGGCAAAAACGGTTGAAACTTGCAGGAACATGATGTATGAGAAGCTCAATAACAGACCAATACCCAGGTGTAATCCCATTCCTCCCCTGATTTTCCGCGAAGCAAGTGCTGCACCGATAATGGAAAGAATAAATGTGGAGAATGGGCCGGATGTTCGTTTGTGTTTTTCAATTTCATATTGTACCACGTTGTCCACTCCACGTAGTTTTAAGTCTTCGATGTAATGGTTCAACTCCCAATAATTCATGGTTTCTTCCAGATTCTTCTGTCGGCCAAAATCTTCCGGTTTCATCCGGAGTGTCGTATCAATCACTGCTCCAGAGGTAATTTTTTCCGTTGGTCCGGTCAGGTCACGGACGTAATAGTTGTGGATAACCCATTTTTTCTTGTCGCGGTCCCACTTCACATAGTCTGAAATCAACTTTGAAACGAGTTTGTGGTCTTTAAATTTCTCGATAGAGAATTTATACCCTACATCGTTTTTGTTATTGTAGTTACGCATGTAGATATAAAGACCGGGTTCCAGTTGCCTGTGAATATTCCGGTCCTGGTTATTATATTCCCCTTTTAGGTAGGTGTTGGTAAAATTGATGCGGGTGGTATTGGCCGGAGGAATCACAAAATTTCCCAAAACCCATGACATTAGTGCGATAATTCCGGCAGCAATCATGTACGGTCGCATCAGCCGTTTGTATGTTACACCGCTGGCGAGGATGGCAATAATCTCGGAGTTGTAGGCCATCTTCGAGGTAAAATATATGACCGCGATGAATGTGAAAAGACTACTGAACAGGTTGGCAAAATACGGGATGAAGTTCAGGTAAAAGTCGAAAACAATGGCATGTAACGGAGCGTGCCGGCTCATAAATTCGTCGATGTGCTCGGAAATATCAAAAACAATCGAGATACCAATGATCAGGGCAATAGCCAGGAAGAAGGTTCCCAGAAACTTTTTGATGATGTATATGTCAATCTTTTTCAGATATGGTTTTGACAACTGCATGCGACTAAGCGTATTTTCAACGAAGTTAATTAACTACAAACGGTTACCCAGTTTTTCGACCATTACATTCTTCCATTGTTTGAATGTTCCAGCCTTGATTTGTTCCCTTGCTTCACCAACCAGCCAGAGATAAAAAGCCAGGTTATGCAGACTTCCTATTTGGGCTCCTAACATCTCTTTTGCCTGAAACAGATGACGCAGATATGCCCGGGTATAATGATGGTCAACAAATGAAGTGCCATTTGGGTCAACCGGTGTAAAATCGTTTTCCCACTTCTTATTCTTGATGTTAATAACTCCCTCACTGGTAAACAGCATACCATTTCTGCCATTTCGGGTGGGCATTACACAGTCAAACATATCCACCCCTCGATCAATTGCCTCCAAAATGTTGACTGGAGTTCCCACACCCATCAGGTAGCGAGGTTTATTTTCCGGAAGAATTTCGTTCACCACTTCAATGGTCGAATACATGTCATCCTCTTTTTCTCCGACAGAAAGTCCACCAATAGCATAACCATCGCGTTCGAAAGAAATAACATGTTCAGCGGCTTTTCTTCTCAACTCAGGATAAACACCACCCTGGACAATTGGAAAGAGAGTCTGCTCGTAACCATATTTAGGGTCGGTTTCATCGAAACGTTTGACACAACGTTCCAGCCAGCGCTGAGTAAGGCCCAGTGATTTTTCTGCATACTCAAAGTCCGAATCACCAGGAGGACATTCGTCGAAAGCCATGATGATATCGGCGCCAATGGTTCGTTGAATGTCTATTACATTTTCGGGCGTAAACATGTGTCGTGACCCGTCAATGTGCGACTGGAATTTGGCACCTTCTTCCGACAGCTTTCTGATATCGCCCAATGAGAAAACCTGGAAGCCGCCGCTGTCCGTCAGAATAGGACCATCCCAGCCGTTGAATTTGTGTAAACCTCCGGCCTGTTCGATGGTATCCATGCCCGGGCGGAGGTACAAATGGTATGTGTTTCCCAGAATAATCTGGGCCTTCACATCTTCTTTTAAATCACGAAAGTGAACACCTTTTACCGAGCCCACTGTCCCGACAGGCATAAAGATCGGTGTTTCAATTTCGCCGTGTGCTGTATAAAGTTTTCCTGCGCGAGCCTTGGTGCCTTGCAGTGTATATTGTAGTTCGAACTTCATTACCAAATTTTTGACGCACAAAGATAATTATTATGGTGTAATATCCCCGGAGAGCTTATGATTGCGATATGTGAAAAAAAATTAATGATAAATAGGTATTATACTCCGTCATTATATATTTTTGAGTGACTCAGAAAACCAAAGGAATAATGCTGACAGATAATGTAACGTTTAGTATGATAGAGTTTATCGGAATGGCTGTTTTGGCAGCAGGTATGTTTATTCAGTTGGTTTACCTGACTTCGCTCACTTCAATTGTCTTTCGAAAGAAACCAAAGGATTCAACCGAAAAGCCTTCTGTTTCATTAATCATTACCGCCCGTAATTATGCCGAAGAACTAAGAGAAAGTCTTCCGTTGTTGCTGGAGCAAAATTACCCTGATTATGAAGTTGTCGTAGTAGATGATTGCTCAACCGATCACACGGATAGTGTGCTGAGGGTAATGAAGCATAAGTATCCACGGTTGAAAACAACTATAGTCAAACAAGAAACTGATTTTGCCAATGCACTGGCGCTGACCGTCGGAATCAGAGCCGCGACGAAGGATTGGGTTATATTCCTTGATCCGCAGGTTGTTTTACCCGGTTCGGGGTGGCTTGAGGCCTATTCGTCATATCTGCAGCCCGGAAAAGATATCGTTTTTGCATATGTTAATTATTCCCGCACCTCTGGCTATGGCAGGTGGTGGACACGAATTGAAAATTTCACTTTGGCACTTCGATACGGACCGGCCTGGTTTTTTGGACTACCGATGCCGATTTCGAACATTAACCTGGCATACAGGCGTAAATACTTCCTCGAAAAGCGAGGCTTTGCCGCTCAACTCGACGCCCCTTTTGGTGAGAATGAGATGTTTGTTAACAAGTTATCCCGTAAGAATAATTCATCAATAGCTTTCGATTCAGCAACAGCTGTGGGAATTTCAGGGCCATTGATGTACTATGATTGGATGAACTTAAAAAAGAAACATTTGTTATTAAGAAGGAAATTTTCTGTGTCTCAGCGTTTTTATTTATCGCTTGATACGGTAAGCAGGATTTTGACGGATGTTTCCTTGCTGGTTCTTCTGTTTTTCTCACCTTATCGGTTTTGGATTTTAGGTATTTGGGCATTCCGGTTTGTAGTGGAATTCCTCTTAATGATAGCCGCTTCAAATCGTTTGGGTGATAAAGGACTAGTTTTGCGAAGTTTTCTGTACAGGACCTGCCTGCCGCTGATTAATGGATGGATGAGCTGGAAACAGCGCATCGCGGCGGAGAGGAAGAAATGGAAATAAACCCCAATTTATCTGAAAATGCACGACGCGACCTTGAGCTGGTAAATCTGGCACGGGAAGGGGATGAGCATGCTTTTGCACGGCTAATGAACCGTTATAAAGATGCTATTTATTTCATGTTGCTAAAGATGGTTAATAACCGGGCTGACGCAGAAGACTTAACTATTGAGGCTTTTGGAAAAGCGTTCACCAATTTGCATCAATATTCTCCAAAATTTGCATTTAGTACATGGTTGTTCCGGATCGCATCGAACAATGGAATTGATTTTCTGCGTAAGCGAAGAGCGAATACGGTTCCGCTGGAAAATCCTGACACCGATCGAAAAGATTCGGAATACAATCCCAACTTCAAGTCTGAAACACTTTCGCCCGAAGAGAAATATATACGTAAACAGCGGGCCAATATACTTCGCGGGATGGTCGGCCGGCTAAAACCCCGTTATCGGATGTTGGTCGAACTCCGATATTTCAAGGAGTATTCGTATGACGAAATAGCAAAAGAGTTAAATTTGCCTCTTGGAACCGTAAAAGTACAGTTATTTCGTGCCCGCGAAATGCTGTTTAATTTATTGACGAAAACGGAAATGGGTTCCGATCATAAGGGCAAATGAGCATTGCGATGGATATTATTCAAAAGTACTTTCCTGATTTAACTCATGAGCAATACGAAAGGTTGGCTCAACTCGAACCGCTTTACCGCGAATGGAATGAAAAAATCAATGTGATTTCACGGAAAGACATTGATGAACTATTGGTTCATCATGTATTACATTCGCTGGCCATTGCCAAAGTGATTCGGTTTGTGCCGGGAACACGCATCATGGATGTGGGAACAGGTGGTGGTTTCCCGGGTATACCGTTGGCGATTCTTTTCCCGGAAACGGAATTTCTGCTGGTCGATTCCATTGGAAAGAAGATAAAGGTGGTAAATGAGGTAGCGCAGGCACTTGGTTTAACGAATGTGAAGGGAGTTCATACACGGGTGCAACAAGTAAAGGAATCGTTTGATTTTGTGGTAAGCAGGGCGGTAACTGCTTTTCCTGCATTTGTTTCAATGGTTCGGAAGAACATTGACAAAGAACAAAAAAACGCACGTCCCAACGGAATCATTTATCTCAAAGGCGGTGACTTTGCCGATGAAATGAAACCCTTCCGCCGGGACGTGGAAATTTATCCGGTTGCTGAATTTTTCAGCGAACCTTTTTTCGAAACCAAAAAAGTGGTTTGCCTTTCTCTTTGATTTCCATGTTAATAGATGTAGTTTCGATTACTTCTCAAAACATTGGTAATGGCCAGTTTCAGTCTGTCTGTTCCTTCATAAACCATGTCGAGGTCCGACGGAAATGGCATTGCTTTCACCTGGCATTTCTGTTTCGAAGCATCACTCAGAGCACCTAAATCTCCGATGGCGCGTGCCCATGAATGGTCGAAATCGAGGTTGGCACCAATAGGAACTTTGCGCAGCAACTTCGACGGATTGTTCTGGATGTACTCAACTACACCGCTTACCTGGCAGCTTTTGTGCTGATGTGTTTCGATAACGGTACATTTCAGGTCTTTGTATTTCTTTATCTTGATGTCATTACCCAGCGAGTCCTTCATCACATTACCGCGACTATCGAGTGCATAATTCCAGCCATCTTCCACTTTCTTTTCTTCGGTATAATCTTTCTCTTCCGACTTATCGGGAGAAATCAGAATATTGTCCAGATTGACATTAACGTAGTAGTCATACTGAGTCCGTGGGTCCATATCCCGGAAATCGAATTCTACCCAAAAGCTATTTAAACCCTTGTTGTCGATGGTCAGCAAATTGTCCATGAATTCAGGCGAGAATTTCAGTTGCGTATTGTTGATCGCCTGAACCAAAACCCGACTCATTCCGCGATCGCGTGCTTCAGCAATGTACTGGTCAATATCGGTGTAATCGCCTGTATATTCCTTCACTTTCGCGAATTCCTCATAGGCCTCCCGAATGGATTCCTTATCACTGTTTTGCATCAGCTTTTTGCCATGGACATAAAAATAGTCAGCCGCTTTTCGTTTCGAATCGATGAGTGCCTGATCATAATCTACCTGCTGGTAATTGTATGTTTTTCCGTTGTATTGGAAAGGAGTAATCGTATTGACCAATGTCTGGCGGTTCTTCAGTCTGCGGTAGATATTTACTACTTCATCGAAATTTCTCGGGTTTCCTTCCTGTTCCAGAAACTTGACCCGTTCCAGGTCTTGCTGGTTGGCCAGATTATAAGCCCGGTCGATGGTCACCATCAACTCACCTTTTTTAGGAGACTTGAGCAGTTTGTGAACGGCTTTTTCAATGGCCGCGTCGTAATTCTGGTTGACCATGTATTTTTTTGGAGACGCACATGATGTCACCAGAAGTAATAAGAGCAGTAAATAATGCAAGTTTTTCATTGGGTAGTTTTTACTCATCGTTGATAGAATTACCCGAAAGTAAACGGGATTATCAAAATAATTGTAAAAATTCGCTTATGTACAATTCAAATAGGATGCCATCTTTTTAACGGGTGTAAAGGTAAATTATTTTGCAAATCACATTTGAAACATAACTGGTGCTGATGGCACATTAAGTTTTATTGGGTTTGCTCAGTCTGCCAGAGAGAAATTTATTGCCGGAGAAAAGGGATAAAAAACTGAATTCGTTTGGCACAAAGAAAAAAACAGTTAATTTTGCAGTCCGAATTGGCAAAGAAGTACAAAAGGATATTAAACAGTAAAATATTTTGCAGAGATGAAAAGAACATTTCAGCCGCATAACAGGAAAAGGAAAAACAAACATGGTTTCCGTGAAAGAATGTCGACTGTAAACGGTCGCAAAGTTCTTAAAGCTCGTCGTGCGAAAGGTCGTAAAAAACTGACTGTTTCAGACGAGCCGCGTCACAAGAGATAATGAACATTATTTTCGAGTACGATATACGGAAGGTAAGGAGTTAATACTCTTTACCTTTTGTTGTTTATGGCCTTTCATACCTTCTTTTTTATCGGACTCCAAGGTATTTTTTTGTACTTTAGTCGCTGATTCCGGGAAGTCCGGACATATAATTCAGAAAAACAGGAAATCATGCAAAACAGTGATGTTTTCTCTCTGCTGAAAACCACAGGAACGGACAGCAGATTACTGGATATAGCTGAAAAAGCACTCAACGGAGAACGAATTTCCTTCGATGAAGGAGTAATGCTTTACCGCGAAGGGGAAATTCCGTTTTTATCGATGTTATCCAGTGCCGTGCGTCAGCGTATCAATGACGAGTACGTTTATTTTAACCGTAACTTTCATATCGAGCCTACCAATATTTGCGAAAGCCATTGTTCTTTTTGTTCCTATCGTCGAAATGAAGGCGAAGAAGGAAGCTGGGAGCACAGTTTGAATGACATTCGCCGAAAAGCCGAAAGTTATATCGGAAAAGATGTAACTGAGGTACACATCGTTGGTGCAGTTCATCCGAACCGCGATCTTTTCTACTATGCCGAACTGGTTCAAACCGTAAAATCGGTGCTACCGGATGTTCATATCAAGGGATTCACTGCAGTGGAAGTGGATGCCATGATTAAAAAGGCAGGTTTGTCGCTCGAAGAAGGTTTACAAACCCTGAAAAATGCCGGGTTGAATTCAATGCCCGGTGGTGGAGCTGAAATTTTCGACGAGAAAACACGGGCACGCATTTGTCCAGATAAAACCGATACGGCCGGTTGGTTGAAAATTCATGAAACAGCCCACCGTTTGGGAATCCCGAGCAATGCTACCATGCTTTATGGTTTGATTGAAACTTACGAGCACCGTATCGATCACATGAACCGCTTGCGTGAGTTGCAGGATCAAACCAACGGTTTCAATACATTTATTCCGTTGAAATTCCGTCATTCGAACAATGCTTTCTCGCATATTGCGGAATCAACCACGTTGGAAGATTTGAAGAACTATGCAGTAGCCCGGATATTCCTTGACAACATTCCGCACCTGAAGGCTTACTGGCCGATGATTGGAAAGTCGGTAGCACAATTGTCGCTGGCTTTTGGTGTTGACGATCTGGACGGAACGATTGATGATTCGACTAAGATTTATTCCATGGCCGGAGCAGAGGAACAAAACCCGTCGGCATCCACGGATGAGTTGGTGAAAATGATCAAAACCGCCGGTAAAGTGCCGGTAGAAAGAGATACACTTTACAACATTGTACGTCATTTCGATTAATTGAGCTGAAAGATTTTCAGCAAAAAATATAAAAACCGGAAGAGCAAAAATTTCCTCCCTGGGTGTGGAATTGCTCCTTCGGTTTTTTTCGTGGGTTAAGGGGAGCGATAAATTTTTACTTTTGGAGTTTAGGATTAATTTTGTTGCAAGGTCATATTCACCCTAGATAAGAAGATATGTCATTCCGAAAATTTCTGAAAAGCAAGGTTTTTTGGCTGAATGTAATTCTGGCCGTTGTGCTTACGCTTATTATGTTGTGGTTAACCATGTATGCACTATCGAAATACACACATCATGGCGAAGCTTTCCCAACGCCTAATCTTACCGGACTTGAGAAGACCGACTGGGAAAAAATAGCCAGTGACAAACAGATTGAAGTGGTTATTCGCGATTCTGTTTACAATACCGATTATAAGCCAGGCTCTATCATTGAGCAACTACCGCGGACCGGGCACTACATCAAGGCTGGACGAACCATTTATGTAACGGTTGCTGCGGTTAAACCGGAAATGGTTCAACTACCGAAACTGACGGATGTTTCATTACGTCAGGCAAGGGTTTTGCTGGAATCGAGCAGTTTGAAACTGGGAGAAGTGACATATAGTCCATCAGAATATAACAGTTTGGTGCTTGCTCAGAAATTGCATGGAGCCAGCATCGATCCCGGAATTTTAGTCCCTAGGGGAACGCCAATTGATTTGGTGGTAGGTAAAACGATGGAGAATCAGCGGACGATTGTTCCCGATTTGACCGGTTATACTTATGATGCTGGAAGAAAAATTCTTCAGGATGTTTCGTTAACGGTGGGAGCAGTAATTTACAGTAAAGAGGTAAAAACAGAAGAAGATTCAACGAATGCAGTAATTTGGCAGCAGTCGCCACAGTTTAACCGTCACGAAGGTGTAGAAATTGGTCATTCAGTCGATTTGTGGCTGAAGTTGCCGGTGGACAGCCTTTCGGATGATGGAAATTGATAAGAAAATACTTTAATGACGGAGAATAATTTACCGGTAGAGGAATCGGATGACCTGGATGATGAAAACGGGATGTATGAACATTTCCGGCTTACAGTCGATCCGGGACAAAAACCCTTACGCATTGATAAATTCCTGGTAAACCGGATTGATACCGCTTCACGCAGCCGGATTCAGGCTGCAGCCGAAGCCGGCAGTATTCTGGTCAATAATACATCAGTAAAGGCGAATTATAAGGTGAAGCCCGATGATGAGATTTCCATTGTTATGGATTATCCGCGTCGGGAGCTCAAAATCATTCCGGAAGATATACCTCTGAACATCGTTTATGAAGACGATGATTTGCTGGTTGTCAACAAACAGGCTGGCTTAGTCGTTCATCCCGGACACGGAAATTATACCGGAACGTTGGTTAATGCTTTGGCTTACCGTTACAAGGATTTACCTCTCTATGGCGGAGATGATCCCCGTCCGGGCTTAGTACATCGCATTGATAAAAATACTACCGGTCTGTTGGTGATTGCCAAAACAGAACTGGCGAAGAACCATCTGGCGGCACAATTTTTCAATAAAACAACCAAGCGAAAATACAATGCCATCGTATGGGGCAACCTAAATGAGGACAGTGGTACCATCGAAGGAAACATCGGACGTAGTTTGAAAAACCGGCAGGTATTTACCGTCTTCCCGGAAGGAGATTATGGCAAGCCGGCCGTAACCCATTACAAAGTGCTTGAGAAGCTTGGATACGTGAACCTGGTGGAATGTGTGCTTGAAACCGGACGAACCCATCAGATTCGTGTGCACATGCGGTACATCGGGCATCCGTTGTTCAACGATGATAATTATGGTGGGGATAAGATTTTGAAAGGAACCACCTTTACAAAGTACAAACAGTTTGTTGAGAATTGCTTCAAAATTCTTCCGCGGCAAGCGTTACATGCCAAGTTACTTGGATTTGTTCATCCCCGCACCGGCGAAGAGATGATTTTTGATTCGGAATTGCCGGAAGACATGACTGAGGTAATTGAAAAATGGCGCACCTATATTTCAAACAGAAACCAGTTTTAATCAATTCCTGAATGACTAAGAAAAACATTGCAATTGTGGTTGGTGGCGATTCATCGGAGTACGTGGTATCGATGAAGAGTGGAGCCAACGTGATTCAGGCCATAGACCGTGAGCGGTTTACTCCCTGGATGGTGAAAATGCGAAATGGGGTTTGGGAAGTAATCGATGGCGAAAATAAAATCGCCGACATGAATAAATCCGATTTCTCTTTCACGCTTGATGGTATGCACATCCAGCTTGAATATGCCTACATCATTATTCACGGCTCACCGGGAGAGAATGGTATTTTGCAAGGGTACTTCGATTTGTTGGGCATTCCTTATTCTTCGAGTAGTACAGGGGCTTCAGCGTTAACGTTCAACAAATATTATTGCAATAATTTTCTACGTTCAGCGGGAATTGAAATGGCCCGCTCCTTTCACCTGGTAAAAGGAGATGATTACGATGTGGATGAAATTCTGGCTGAGCTGGGACTACCCATCTTTGTGAAACCGAATGCCGGTGGTTCTAGTTTTGGTGTCACGAAAGTAAAAATGGCCGATGAACTTCATCCAGCTATTGAAAGAGCATTTGAGGAAGATAGGGAAGTGCTGGTAGAAGAGTTTATTTCCGGAACCGAATTCACCTGTGGATTGGCGAAAATCGGACAAAAGAAACTGGTTTTTCCGGCAACCGAAGTCATCCCTAAAAATGAGTTTTTCAATTACGAATCGAAATATGTGGCCGGAATGGCAGAGGAAATAACACCGGCCCGCATATCGGAAGAAGCCATGTTGGAAATACAAACACTTTCGTCACGGATTTATGATTTGTGCGATTGCAATGGCATTGTTCGTATCGATTTTATCCGGCACGACGGGCGGTTTTACTTCCTTGAGGTGAACACCATTCCAGGCATGACCGGAACGAGTTTTATTCCACAGCAAGTGGCAGCCATGGGACTCGATCTGAAAGAATTGATTACTGAAATCATTGAAGAGGGAATTACTGACCCTAAGGCTTAGTTATAAACAATATTTGTTCATATCCTGTTGGCAAACCTGTGGATAGGATGTTTAAGCTGTTGGTGATTATCTGTCGGTAAATTGGTAACGTGCTGATTTAGCTGTGATGAGGTGCCAATGGTGGATAAGTTGTCCTTAGCGGCATGACCGGAATCGTTATTTTTGGATCTTTGCAGACCCAACATAGCACTAATTTTTAAGTTAAATGGCTGGCGAAAATTTCAATAACCGCAATAAAAGCAGAGGTAAGTTAACACTTGACCAAATCAACGCGCAATACGGAAAAATTCCACCACAGGCACTGGAAGTAGAAGAAGCTGTGTTAGGTGCGCTAATGCTGGAACGGGATGCATACATCGCTGTGGCGGATATTTTAAGACCCGACAGTTTTTACAAGGAAGAGCATCAGAAAATATTCAAAGCCATTCAGGACTTAAGTGCCAATGAGAAACCGGTCGATTTGCTGATGGTGACTCAGGAACTTAAGAATCGTGAAGAACTGGAGGAAGTCGGCGGACCATTGTATATTACTCAGCTTACGAGTAAAGTAGCCTCTGCTGCTCATATCGAGTTCCACGCACGTATTATTGCACAAAAATATATTCAGCGCGAGCTTATTCGCATTTCTACGGAAATCCAGACCAAATCTTTCGACGACACCATGGAGCTGGAGGATTTGATCGACTATGCTGAGGGGGCTTTGTTTAAGGTTACAGAAGGGAATATCACCAAAGAATCCCAACCCATCAAACCCATTTTACGGGAAGCCATTGAACAAATTGAGGAGAATGCGAAGAAGGAATCCGGGGTCAGCGGGGTTCCCTCAGGGTTCACCCGGCTCGATCGAATCACATCCGGGTGGCAGAAAACCGACCTTGTCATTGTGGCAGCCCGTCCGGCGATGGGTAAAACAGCTTTTGTATTATCGATGGCCCGAAACATGGCAGTGGATCACAACGTACCTGTTGCAGTTTTTTCATTGGAGATGTCTTCCATTCAGTTGGTTAACCGTTTGATTGCAGCCGAAACCGAATTAGGTTCCGAGAAACTCAAAACTGGCCGTCTGGAGAACTGGGAGTGGGAACAGCTCAACAGGAAAATTAAGAATCTGGAAGAAGCTTCCCTTTTTATCGATGACACCCCGGCACTTTCCATTTTTGAATTTCGGGCGAAGGCACGGCGACTTAAAATGCAGCACAACATCGGCATTATCATTGTCGACTATTTACAGCTGATGACCGCTGGCGCGGATGGCAGAGGAAGCCGCGAGCAGGAGGTTAGTACCATTTCGCGAAACCTGAAAGCCATAGCGAAAGAGGTTGATGTACCAATTATCGCTCTTTCACAGTTGAACCGTTCGGTTGAGTCGCGTGATGGCAAACGTCCGCAACTTTCCGACCTTCGTGAATCTGGTGCAATTGAGCAGGATGCCGATATGGTTATGTTTATTCACCGTCCGGAATATTATGGCATTACGGAAGACGAAAGTGGTAATTCACTTATCGGAATGGCAGAGATCATCATCGCAAAGCATCGTAACGGAGCCGTAGGTGACGTTCATTTGGCGTTTAAGAGTCAATTGGCGCGGTTTAGCGATCCGGACGAAGAAAGTCTTGGTACCATGCCCGAAGATCTAGGAAATGGTCAGGTTGGTGCACGTTTCAGCTCCAAAATGAATGAGGATATGGAGGCTTTTGAACAGAGTATCGGAACCCGGGGATTTCCTTCAGCTGGTGGCGGACTTGATGATGACACGCCTTTCTGAGAACTCTTTCTCAAAACAGGTAATCATGAAACGAATCTTCTATTTTCTGCTCTTTCTGCTCATTCTAACAGCAAAGGCCGAAGCTGCTTTTCTGTTAATCCCCATGGATGATCAGCAGAAAAATCACCTCAAAGCATATGGGATTGTTTATTGGGCGCTTCAAAAAGATGTGGAAGTGAAGTGGCTGTTGAATTACCGTGGTGGCAGTTTTTTGATGCAGTTTAATCAAAATGTCCATGACGAATGCCTCATCCGTGGCGTCAGCATAGAGACCATTCCTGATGCAAAGGCTTCTTCTATCCTCCAGTATATTTCGCGTGAGGATGTGAATATGGATGCTGTTGCCATGCAAAAAGCGCCCAAAATTGCGGTCTATTCACCACCGAATAAGCAGCCGTGGGACGATGCCGTTACCCTGGTGCTGACTTACGCTGAAATTCCTTACGATATTGTTTACGATCAGCAGATTCTCGACGGTAAGTTGAAGGATTATGATTGGCTACATCTGCATCATGAAGATTTCACCGGACAGTTTGGAAAATTCTATCGGAATTACCAACACATGCCCTGGTACCAGGAAGAGGTGCGGGTTAACCGCGAAATGGCGCAAAAGAATGGATTTAAGAAGGTTTCACAACTGAAACTGAAGGTAGCCGAGATCATCAAGAATTTCGTCGAAAATGGCGGCTTTCTGTTTGCTATGTGTGCCGCTACAGATACTTATGACATTGCCCTGGCTGCCGATCATACCGATATCTGTGGACCGATGTATGATGGAGATCCGGAAGATCCTGACATGGACAGCAAATTGGATTTTGCCAATACACTGGCTTTTCAGAATTTTCATATTGTGAAAGATCCATATGCATACGAATTCTCAGATATTGATGTGACTGATACCCGGAAAGTAAAACCGGAGGAAGATTTCTTTACCTTATTTGATTTTTCGGCCAAATGGGATCCGGTACCCACCATGCTAACGCAGGATCATGAGCGCATTATCAAAGGATTTATGGGGCAAACAACCGCGTTTAACGAAGATAAGCTGAAGGCGAATATCCTCATTATGGGAGAGAACAAAGCAGCCCATGAAGCCCGATATATTCACGGTGATTTGGGGAAAGGTTTTTTCTCGTTTTACGGTGGACATGATCCGGAAGATTACCGACATTTAGTAGGCGACCCGCCGACTGATTTGAACCTCCATCCGAACTCTCCCGGTTACCGTCTTATCTTAAATAATGTCTTATTTCCGGCGGCACGGAAAAAGAAGCACAAAACATAATGGTTGCTAGAGGGTGCCTCAAAACATGCTGAGGATACATACTTTTCTTCGGAGCACAGGCTAAAACATGTTGAGCATACATACTTTTTTGTCCAGCGATGGCTAAAACATGTTAAGCATACATACTTTTCAAAACGGCACACCCTGAAAAATGTTATGGATACATACTTTCCCGAACGGGGCACCCTGAAATATGTTCTGGATACATACTTTTTCAGACGGGGCACCCTAAAAAGTTCCCGGCACAGGTTAAAAACATTTCAAAAAAAGAGCAGGAAATCCGAGGACTTCCTGCTCAACCTAAACCAGGGAATAAATTGGGAATAGCTGGAATAGTAAAATCGTTTGCTATTCAACCTGTCAATTAAAGGCCTGGGTTTAGATTAAAATCCCCCTTGCGGGGAATTGTATTTTACTTGAAGAACAGGAGCCCGGAGAGAGAGTGTGTGTGATTGTTGTATCTCTAATTTAATCTATGAGTATAGGTAGTATTAAAACGGGCTCCTGTATATTTTAATAATTACCCCAGCCCTTAAAAGGGCCGGGGTAATTTTTTAGGATTAATATTTATCCCAGAAGAGTTTTGTAGTCAATAAGTCACCACCAATTGCTGAAGAAGCCTCTTGGTAATTAGCTTTATTCAGTGTTTGCTCATTGATAGGATAGGTGAACCTTACCGGAATCTGATCATAGCTGTCGATAGTCGGAGCCAGATTGAAGATCGGGTAATCCAGACGACGCCATTCAGTGTATCCAATAAATCCTCGGGTATAGGCAGCAAGCCATGCCTGAGTACCAATAACCTCTTTCCATCCGCCTGCAGCATTAGCCACAGCGGTGGTATAGGCTACTTCAGGTTTGGCCAGGTAAGCAGTTGCTTCTGCAGTTGTTCCACCCCACCATTCAATAGAAGAAGTAACACCTTGATCGTAATATTCTGCGGCAGTTTTACCTACATTCCATCCACGAGCGGCGGCTTCAGCCAGGTAGAACTGGAGTTCAGTGTAAGTGAGGATAAAACCAGGGAATGTAGGATCAAGCAGTTTATCCGATACGTGAGAATAGTTATCGAATGGAGAACTTTCACCATATGAACCCCCAAGATAAGCCAGTTTCTCAACACCAGTAACAGTTGAGGTATCAACCTGTGTGAAATACAATGGCAAGCGTGGGTCTCCCAAACCATTCATAATATCTACGATGGTATTGGCAGGAACAAAGTCATGACGTCCGCTCAATACGAGATCCTCATAAAGGGTATTCGTATTAGGCGTGTTTGACAAATAAGGCATCAGTGCATCATCAGATTCTGAGGAGAATGCATTCGCATAAGCACTTTCGACAGTTGATTGTGCTAAAGCGCCATCAGCATCGGCGATGGTGATACCCAGTTTTACTTTCAGAGTGTAAGCAAACTTTTTCCATGCTGTAACATCTCCACTATAATAAAGATCAGCTGAACCAAAACTTCCTTCGGAATCATCCAATCCGTTGATGTCAGCATCAACTCTTGAAATGAGATCCTTGTAGATGGTCATTGCATCGTCATACTTTGGTGAAATGTTGTTGATGTCCAAAGCTTCGCTATAAGGAATATTCCCAAAGATATCGACAAGACGTTGATAAGAATATGCTTGCAACAAATCAATAATATATAATTTGTTCTGCTGTACAATTTTATCAGCATCGGTCGCTGGTGTTTGTGCACTAATCAGCTCCTTAGCACGTTTAAGGTCGCTCAATACACCGTCGTTACTTACACCTCCGGTATAATAATAAAGGAAAGTCCAGTCAGCGATGGTACGGTTAACGATATCGTAGTTCGCCTCATCGGTATAGGTGGTTTCAGTCCAATACTGAGCAAATAACTTCCAGACGTTATTGTTAACGTTTGTACTGGAAATTTGGTCAGAGAGGGTCTTCTCTGCGTTCGAGAAGAGCGGTTCTCCCGGTACTTCCGACGGATTCTTTGTGTCGGTGTTGTATTCTTCAAATTTATTGGTACATGACGCGAAAAGTGCAATCACTACCAATAATATCCAATATCTGTTTTTCATAGTTGCTTCGTTGTTTAGAATTGAACTTTTACACTAAAACCAATATTCCGGGTGGTAGGCATTACACCACTCTGCCATCCCTGAATGTTTCCGGCGCCCTGGCCAGCTTCCGGATCGGCGTGCGGAAGGTTTTTATGAATAATCCAAAGGTTTGAACCTACAAGACTAAGAGATGCACCAGTAATGAAGGTGTTGCTCAACATTGTTTTCGGGAAGTTGTAGGTCAATGAAGCTTCGCGCAGTTTTACGTAAGAAGCATCATAAATGAATTTGCTGTTTGGATTTTTCGACCATCCAAATACGCGATAATCATTACCGGGCACGCGAACATCGTTCGGTGTACCGTCTTCTTTAACTCCCGGAAGAATCAAGCCACCACCATTGGCGATAGTGTTACGTACCGGATTACCCAGGTCGTTGGTGAAATCGGTTTCAGCATACAAACCGGTTCCCATTCCATACCATTGGTCAAGAGAGAATACACTACCACCTTGTTGCATGTCAACCAAGAAGTTTAATGTAAAGTTGCTGTATTTAAAGGTGTTGCTAATACCACCAGTCCAATCGGGATTCACATTTCCGATAACAACATCAGAGGTTGATGTTTTTTCATAGTAACCGTTAGAACCAACAACCGGCTGACCGTTTTTGTAGACGAAGTCAGTCCCCTGGATAGTTCCGTAAGGTTCTCCAACACGGGCATTGATGGTTACACCACCTTGCAAAGATGCAATTTGCAGGTTTTCCACTCCTTCTGCGAGAGAAATTACCTTATTGTCATTCTTCGACCAGTTAACATTAATATCCCAGCGGAATTTATTACTAACAACAGGAGAAGCGTTCAATTGCAATTCAACTCCTTTGTTCTGTACTTCTCCGGCATTTACATATTTCCGGCTATAACCAGTGGCATATGATATAGCTACTGGCATAATCTGGTCAACAGAATTATTTTTGTAATAAGCTACATCAAATCCCAAACGGTTGTTGTAGAAGTTCATTTCCAAACCAGCTTCCAAACTTTTGGTTCTTTCCGGCTTCAGATTCTCGTTGTTTTTGGTGTTCGGAACGGTAACCATTGGATTACCATTGAACGGTGAATTCTGAACGTATGTATCAGTGATACTTGCAAACGGAGCACTGTTACCTACTTCTGCATAGTTCAAGCGAACCTTACCCAGTGATAACCAGTCATTTTGAATTAAGTTTGAGAAAATGAAACTACCAGAAATCGATGGGTAGTAGTAAGCATTATTACCGGAAGGCAGAGTAGAAGACTGGTCTCTTCTGATTGCACCGTCAAGGAAAAGTAAGTTGTTGTAACCCAAAGAAGCCTGGGCAAATATACCGTTCACCTGAACAATGCTGTAGAGTTCATCCGGTGGTAACATCGGCGAGGCACTGTTGCTTAATGCATATACATCCGGTACACTTAAACCACCATTGGTAGAAGCATATACCTGGTCGATTTTCGTTTTACGGATGTTGGTACCAATCAAACCTGTCAGGTTCAATTTATCGGTGAGGTCCTTATTGAAACTGGCCATCAGGTCCAAGTTGGTCTCCATGAACGAGCGGTTCAATCTTGAGTAACCTGAAGTAACATCAGGGCGATTTACTCCGAATTCACCGGCAACAGAACCCATAGCTTTGCGTTCTTCCTGAAGTTCATCGTAAGTATCTACAGAAACACGTCCGGTAATAGTCAGCCAATCGGTAGCTGTCCAATCAAGTTTCGTATAACCAATCAAACGGTTACGCTTGTCATTTTCGTAGTTTTTAAAACGTACCCAGTAAGGGTTGTCCCAGTATTCGGGAGTTCCACTGCTGGGAGAATGACGGTTCCAGGTGATATTCTGTCCGGTTTCTTTGAACAATCTTTCCTGCTCTTTGATGTCAACGTTCACTTCGAACCACTGACGGAATGAAGACAGAATGTTATCACTGTAACCGGTTGAGTTACGACCTTGTCCCATGGTGTTAATGTAGTTGGCCATGGCGGTAACTTTCAGGTTATCCAGAATATTGTATGTTGCGTTGAAATTGAAGTTGTTCTTCTTCAACGAACTGTTAGGCATAATACCAGTCTGATCAAAGTTGGTATAACCTAAACGGAACGTGGACTTATCATCACCACCGCTGATATCGACACTATTGGATTTCGTGACGGCTGTATTGAAGAACGTAATTGGGCCATTTTTAGCAGCTACCCATGGAGTAGCTTTGCCAAAATTTGGCGATTGCGGAACAAAGGCGTCATACTGATAAACCATCAAATTCGGGTCAAATCGTTCCCCCATTGAGGCATCTTCTGTTGTTGGAACAACCAAGTCCGGAGTTCCGTCGCCATTTACGTCTTCCTCGTAAAGGCCTGGATAATTTCCCTCGCTATAGTAGGGGCCATAACCACCACCATAGTTGTGCTGATATTTTGGGAAGGTAGTCTTATCAATAGTTCCCAGTGTGACGTTAGAACTGACAGTTACTCCAATGCCTTTTTTATTCGCTTTACCGGATTTGGTGGTAATCATGATTACACCGTTTGCAGCGCGCGAACCATAAAGAGCGGTTGCGGCAGCACCTTTCAGCACACTGATGGATGCAATGTCATCAGGGTTGATATCCGAAGCAGCGTTACCGTAGTCATATCCGCTACGACCAGTAGTCTGACCCGAATTGTTGGTCGTGGAGTTGTTGATCGGGATGCCGTCCACAACGAACAAGGCCTGGTTGTTCCCAGTCAATGAGGAACTACCACGAATAATTACGTTAGTAGAACCACCCATGTTGCCGTTGGCTTTAATCTGTACACCAGCGGCACGACCAGAAAGCAAGTTGGCAAAGTTATCGGACTTCACGGTGTTCAAGTCATCACCACTAACTTTTTGAACCGCATATCCCAGCGATTTCTTTTCACGCGAAATACCAAGTGCAGTTACAACCACCTCATCAACCGCAACATTTTCCGGTTTAAGAGTAATGTTGTATACACTTTGAGAAGTAAGGGGAACTTCCTGAGATGTCATCCCCACAAAAGTGATAGTTAAGGCCGCGGCATTTTCCGGAACCTTTAATGTGAATTTACCATCCATGTCGGTAATTGTACCCAAGGTGGTACCCTTAACAACAACAGATGCTCCAGGTATTGTACTTCCGTCTTCGCTGGAAGTCACAAGGCCTGAAATTTCCCTGGTTTGTGCAAAAGCGACCTGCAATCCAAGAAAACCAAGGAGAGCAAGTAACAGCGAAAATTTTTTCATAAAAATAGTTTTAACGTTTAACAGTAAGCATTAATTCCCAATTTTCAGGTGGTTATAAAATTTATAAGCATTTCAGATTAAAAAGTAAACACACACTCCAGACGTGGTTGTCTGGTTCTCTATGGAATATCCCCTTTGATATTCCGCTGTACCGGTATATTTCACCGGTCATTAATCAATGTTGATTGTTTTGCTATTGTCCAACTCCGCCAAGTCGAATACATAAATGTATAGATTGGTTTCAGTTCAAAACTAATAATCTCGTATTAGTTAAAAAGTGTTACCGCTTGCAAATATATTCAAATGAAATTCACATGCAACTTTTTAGATGTTTGAGAAAATGTTCTACGGGGGGCATTAGGAATGTATTTTAACCATGATTGAAGTCATTTTTTGCTTTTTTCAATTTGAAATTGTCAGAATGTGAGCAATATTCATGTTGTACAGAATTATTCTAAAACATAAATAACTATATTAATTTAGACAGAATATAAATAATGACCATATGTATTGATAATTTTCAATTAACATATGACCCTTGTTTTTGGGTGGGGGTTGACGGGAAATAGATCAAGTTTTTGCTTGTAATCGCGAAATAGATGGGAGTCTTTTTGAAATAATGTGTAAAATATGCGCGATTGGATGGAATTCTTTAAAAATTATGCATGAATAATTTATCGTAAGATTATGTGATGTAGGAGAGTTTTACTATTGATATAAAGCACTGCATTTAATTAATGAGTACGGACCTAATTCAATACGTAATTACAGAAATAAAAAAACAGGAGCCCGGAGAGATTGTGTGTGTGATTGTTGTATTCGAAATTTAATCTATGAGTAACTAGCGGATTGGGCTCCTGTCATTTGTAGTATTTTCATTGAAACTGTTTCAAAATAGAAGAACAATGCGCTGTACAATTTTTGAAATCTGGCCCAGCTACCAGATCGACTCTTGTATTTATAAAGATTCTGGGGTGTTCGAAGTAATATCAGTTAAACGCCCACTTAACAAAGATAGTCAATTTTGAAGTCTAATGTATGTTTTGAGTAACAAATATTAAAAAACTATCCCTGAAATACTCGAATCTGTTTTTTAAAGAGGTGTTTTTTAGTAAACATATAAGTTGAGCTAGTATAAACCGCATCGTAAATGCCAGGAGAAAATGATTTAACTGAGAATGTTTAAAAGTTCCGAAAGTTGTCGAATGAAATAGGTAGTAATTTTGCCATTGCTAAACTGTAAATGATTGGTATTTTCCATCATAATTTGGCTTGTATTGTTTCTTTCCAGTAATTGTGCGGGATATTTTTCGAAATCATCAGAAAGGAAGACTTGGTCAATCCCAAATTCAAGTGCTCCTTTGATATCGGCTTCCCAGGAGTCACCAATCATCAGTGATTCTTTCTTCCTGGCGTTGGTTGACTTCAACGCATGCTCAAAAATCACACGGCTGGGTTTGGGAGCACCCACGACTTCAGAAATGAATACTTTATCAAAAAAATGTTCCAGTTTGCTGTTGGTCAGTTTCTTATGTTGAACTTCGCGGAAGCCATTTGTAATGATGTAGAGCTTGTATTTTTTATGTAGCGCTTCCAACACTTCCAACGCACCTTCAACCAATTGTGTTTTCAAAGGCATTTGCGAAAGATATGCCTCATTGATCTCTGCTCCTCTTCCCGGTTGAGGTATCCCGTATTCCTTTAGCGAATCCTCAAATCGCTTGACAATAAGTTCTTCCTTGGTTATGTTTCGATTTCTGTATAACTCCCATAGATGGTGATTGATGCCATAATAGATTTTAAAGTAATCATCGAAATTTTTGAGCTTTTTGTATAAATCCAATTGATGAAAAGCACTATTGAGAGCATGATAGGAGTTGGTTTCAAAATCCCAAAGCGTATTGTCCAAATCAAAAAACAAGTGTCGGTAGCGTTTCATCCTGTGTAGTATGGTGGTATTTGAAGCAGGTTAAAATGTTTCGTTTTCTTCTTGATTCTTTTTGTTTTTACGGGCGGCATGTTGCAAGCCTTCCATGACGACAACAATTTCACCTTTTACCCCTTTCTCTGTAAAATAACTTGAGACTTCAGCGATAGTACCCCGAACGTTTTCCTCATGTAGTTTTGAAAGTTCCCTGGATACGCAGATTTGTCTTTCAGATCCATAATGCTCGGTAAATTGCTCCAGCATTTTTAATAATCGGTGTGGGGATTCGTAAAAAATGATTGTTCTTTCTTCTGATTCCAGTTCGGTTAGTCTTTTCTGCCGGCCTTTCTTTTGCGGCAGGAAGCCTTCGAAACAGAACTTATCCGCAGGCAACCCTGAATTGACTAGTGCAGGGACAAATGCGGTTGCCCCTGGAAGACATTCAACTTCAACGCCGACATCCAGGCAACTGCGAACCAAAAGAAATCCGGGATCTGAAATTCCCGGAGTGCCTGCATCGGAAATGAGTGCAATGTTCTCACCCCCCGAAATTCTTTCGGCAAATCGGCTGGCGGTTTTGTGTTCGTTAAACTTATGGTGTGGGACTACTTTGTTTTCGATCTCATAGTGCTTCAATAACTTCCCGGAAGTTCGCGTGTCCTCTGCTAAAATCAGGTCAACTTCCTTCAAAATCCGGACGGCCCGGAATGTCATATCTTCCAGATTCCCTACCGGAGTCGGGATCAGGTATAATTTTCCCATGGTATTAATTTAAAAAGCGTCGTTTCACCAGGATTAAGAATTTCTGGCTGGTATCCGATTTGCTCCATTTAAAATGAGATTTCAGGAAATGTACAGCTTCCTGAATATTTTTTGCATGATCCAGGGAGTCGATCGTTTCGTTGAACTTTTCATTGTTGTTTCCAAAAAGTTCCCTGACGAAAAGGTAGCGGTCGTTCAGGCCGATTCCTTCCCGGATACTTTTCAGTGGCCTGTGCATAAAGGCATCATCCGGTTTATCGCTGCCAATTAAATCGTTTAACGAGCGTTGTGCCGCTACCGATTCCCCTAATGTTTTTCCTTTTTCTATTTGTTCGTCATCCAGCAATTCAATGTCCGAGTCATCAGAAATTTCTCCATTTTCCAGAGAAGTTTGTTCGTCACTTTTCATTTTCGTGGCTTCCTGAACTTTTTGCTGTTCTTCATCTTTTGCTACAGGAATTTCCTTTTGAGAGTCTTCTTTCTCCTTTATAGGTTTTTCAAGTGTTTCAGGTTTCTCCTGAGAAATAACCTTGAGTGTTGACAATCCCGCTTCTGAAACTTTTGTTTCCAGTAATTCCAGTTCTTTTACCACATTTCGTGCACGCGCCAGTACAATTTCCACTTCATCAGAAGAAAGATCTGCATCCTTATTCAAATCAAGCGCCAGATTGTTTAAGATTTTAATGTCGTCTTTGATGATCTGCAATAAGATTGAGGCCTCCATATATTTGATGGTTTTACTGTTCGCATTTGTGAAGTAAAAGTATAAAAAAGTCAGGTCACGCGTGTATCTTGTTCGTTATTAATCGTTATACAATCGTCGCATATTTTTCATTGTAAAACGGTGTCGAAAGTAAGATAGGTGTTAGAGGAATGAATGGTTTCGTATGATTGTGAACATATTTAGTTTAATTGTGGAAAAAGATTCTCTGTGGAAGGGGACAATTTGGTTATTTTTACCTCATGTTTATCGAAACGAACCTAAATGCAAAAACAAAACATGGCTGCATCGAAGTGATTGCTGGTTCCATGTTTTCCGGTAAAACCGAAGAGCTTATACGCCGGTTGCGCCGTGCCGAAATTGCCAGGCAAAAAGTGGAAATATTCAAACCGGCTGTTGACGTCCGTTATTCGGAAACCGAAGTGGTGTCGCATGACGAAAATGCCATTCGTTCGACAGCCGTTGAGAACTCCTCGAATATACTTTTGTTATCAAGTAATGTCGATGTCGTGGGCATCGATGAGGCTCAGTTTTTTGATGGAGGTATTGTGGATGTGTGCATGAAGTTGGCCGATCAAGGTGTCCGTGTGATTGTGGCTGGTCTTGATATGGATTTCCGTGGAAAACCATTTGGTCCTATGCCGGGGTTAATGGCTTGCGCCGAATATGTGACCAAGGTTCATGCGATTTGCATGCGTTGCGGAAATTTAGCCCATTACAGTCATCGGTTAACTGATGCTGATAAACTTGTATTATTGGGAGAAAAAGATGCATATGAACCGCTTTGCCGGTCATGCTACCGCGAAGCGACCAAATAAAGGATTATGACGGCTTATTCCATACAGGAAGTATTGGAGATTACGGATGGAACTTTGGACGGAAAGAACACTGGTTTTCCAATTCGGTTTTTATCTTTCGACAGTCGTACCATTCTTGCTGGCCCCGAAACCCTCTTTTTTGCACTGAGTGGAAATCAGAGAGATGGTCACCGGTATGTAAATGATGCATATAATTTGGGTGTTCGCAGTTTTGTGGTCGAAGAAATTCCTGAACAAGCCGACTTTACTGATGCCACTTTTATTCATGTCTCCGATTCGTTAGTTGCACTGCAGAAGCTGGCAGCATATCACCGGAATCGGTTCAATTATCCGGTTATTGGAATTACTGGCAGCAACGGAAAAACCATTGTCAAGGAGTGGCTTAGCGAACTAATGGCGCCCGAATACAAGATCATTCGTAGTCCGCGCAGTTACAATTCGCAGATAGGTAATCCACTTTCCGTTTGGCTGATGGATGAGCGCTTCAATCTTGCCATATTTGAAGCTGGTATTTCCCTGCCTGGAGAGATGGAAAAACTCGAGAAACTGTTACACCCCGAATGGGGAGTTTTTACTCACCTTGGTCAAGCTCACCTCGAAAATTTTAGAAATCAGCGTCATTTGGTTAGCGAAAAACTGCAACTTTTTGACCGAAGTAAACACTTCATATTCTGCTCCGATTTTGATGAACTCAAGAAAGCTGTTATCGCAAAAAAAGCAGAAGGATGGAACGCCGATCTTTTTAGCTGGTCGCAGGAAGATGAGAATGCGGACCTTTATATTACTGCAAATGAAAGACGTTCCAACGGTACAGAATTGAAGGCTTTTTTTAAGGGAAACAAGATTGGTATTTTTCTTCCATTTACGGATGATGCTTATGTGGAAGACGGTAGCCATTGCTGGGCAACAATGCTGGCTATGGGGTACGAGTCTGGAACTTTTGAGTCGCGGTTTACCCGACTGGCGCCTGTGGCTATGCGGCTTGAATTGAAGCAGGGACAACATGGTGCCATTGTTATCGATGACTCATACAATTCCGATACCGGCTCGCTGATTAATGCGCTTGATTTTTTGAAGCAACAAGCCGGCAATAGTGGCAAACGAAGCACTGTTATTTTATCGGATATTTTACAATCAGGTGTTCCGGAAGAGCAACTTTACAGGCAGGTGGCAGAATATCTAGCTTTGCGTAAGGTCGATCGGTTCGTTGGTATTGGTCCTAAAATCAGCCAGCATCAGGAGCTCTTCGCTGTAAATGAAAAGGCATTTTACAACTCTACAGACGATTTTTTGCAGCATCTGGATGGACGCAATTTCCGGGATGAAGTGATTTTGCTGAAAGGTGCCAGAACATTTCGGTTCGATTTGATTTCGGACATGCTGCAGGAGAAAGTGCACCAAACAGTGCTTGAAATCAATATGTCAGCATTGGCGCATAATCTGAAGATCTATCGGCAAAAGCTGAGACCGGAAACTCGTATTATGGCGATGGTAAAAGCATTTTCGTATGGGACTGGTTCTACGGAAGTGGCCAGGGTTTTGCAATTTCATGGAGCTGATTATCTGGCGGTGGCAGTTGCCGATGAAGGTGTCGCACTTCGCCGGGAAGGCATCGAACTTCCCATTGTGGTGATGAATCCGGAGGAGCATAGCTTCGACGCGATAATTGAAAACCGGTTAGAGCCTAACATTTACCGACTCGAATTATTGAAGGATTTTGAAGCCGCCTTGCACCGAAATGCGATGCGCAATTTTCCCATCCATGTGAAACTCGATACCGGAATGAAGCGATTGGGATTTGAGTTGGAAGAACATTTGAAGGAGTTAGTTGCTTTTGTGCAGGCGCGAGATACCATTTACATTCGTTCGGTTTTCTCGCATCTGGCAGTTTCGGACGAACCTGTTGAGGATGCATTCACAGAGCAACAGTTCGAACGGTTCGAATCGCTGAGCCGAATCATCACCGAAGCCTTTGATTATAAAATATTAAGGCACATATTGAATTCGGCGGGCATTGAACGTTTCCCCGAAAGGCAATATGACATGGTCAGATTGGGCATTGGTCTTTATGGCGTAAGTTCATTTGTTCAGGATGATCTGCAGAATGTGGCGACATTGAAGACGACTATTTCACAGATTAGAACTGTGAAAGCCGGTGAAACCATTGGCTATGGCCGAAAAGGTATTGCTGAAAAGAATATGCAGATAGCAGTGCTGCCTATTGGTTATGCTGACGGTTTTAACCGCTTGTTGAGCAATGGAGTGGGAAATGTTAGTATAAAAGAGAAGAAGGCTCCGGTAGTGGGAAATATCTGCATGGACATGTGTATGGTTGATGTGACCGGCTTAAATGCTGAAGAAGGCGATAGGGTGATCGTGTTCGGAGAAGAAATCCCGGTAAGTGAAGTGGCCGAATTATTGCAAACCATTCCTTATGAAGTGCTGACTTCTGTTGGACAAAGGGTAAAACGCGTGTATTTTGCAGAATAAAAAAATCCGGTAATCTTTTTACTGATACCGGACTTGTGACTTATTTATCAAACTGATTTTGGCTAACCCAATTTACTGATGCGCTGCAATTGTTGCAGATCCAGTATCTTGATTTTTCTTCCATCAATCGCAATCACTTTTTCACCGGCAAATGTCGATAGCGTGCGGATCGCATTGGAAGTTGTCATGTTCGAAAGATTGGCTATGTCTTCACGCGAAAGATAAACTTTCAACGTCATGCCATCATTTTCAAAACCGTACTGGTTACGAAGCAGCAGCAACGATTCTGCCAGTCGACCACGGATGTGTTTTTGCGTAAGACTAACGGTTCGCTGATTGGAAAAACCAAGTTCCCGGGCCAAATCTTTCATCAGCGCCAGCGAAAACTCATGGTTACGCAATAATACATTGTAGAGTACATCCGGCGGGATAGTGATAATCGCTGATTCTTCGATGGCAACAGCGGTTCCGTTGTGCATCTCATCAGCCAGCAATGACCGGTAGCCAATCAAACCATTCTGTTTGACCATCCGGATAATTTGCTCGCGACCACCAACACCTTCCTTAAAAATCTTAATCTTACCTTCTTTCAGGTACTGCATTCCGGCAGGTTTGTCACCTTCTTTGAAGATATATTCGTTTTTCTTGTAATAGGTTAAGGTCTGATGTTTCTCTACTTCTGCCTTCTCCTCGGGAGTCAGGAGATAAAATATTGTTTTGTTGTCTTCAAATTGACCTTCAAGGTCAAAGTTTGAACTAAACATATAATTCGGGCATTTATGTTATACAGCATCAAAGTTAAATAATTAATCCAAATATAAAATTAATTTGAAGGAATTGTAAACTCAGATTTAAGAGGTCAGAGGAAATGCCATAAATAAAACCTTAATAATGTCAATAAGGGTACCTGGCAACCAGAGGCATTTTGCGTCCGAAACCGAATGCCTTAGAGGATATCCGGAGGATTGGAGGCGTTTGAAATCGCTTGTATTCGTTCATGTTAACTTTCTTCACAGCCATGTGCACAGTCTCCTTGTCAAATCCTAACGCAATGATCTCATTCGGGCTTTTTGCCAACTCGATATAGTTGAAAAGAATTTTGTCCAAAATTTCATAATCGGGTAACGAGTCAGAATCTTTTTGGTCGGGACGTAATTCGGCAGACGGCGGTTTGATGATGGTGTTTTCCGGAATGATCTCACGTTCACGGTTGATGAAACGGGCCAGGGCAAACACGTCCGATTTGTACACGTCGCCTAAAACCGACAATCCACCGTTCATATCACCGTACAGGGTCCCATATCCAACGGCAGCTTCACTTTTGTTGGAAGTGTTTAACAATATATGACCAAATTTATTGGAGATGGCCATCATCAAGGTTCCGCGGATACGGGCTTGAATATTCTCTTCGGTTACATCCGGATGTCGGCCTTCAAAAAGCGGGACCAATGAATGCTCAAAAGCATCGACCATTTCGTGTATGTTGACAATTTCATATTGAATTCCCAGATTCTTGGCCAGATCGCGCGCATCGGTGATGGAGTGTTCCGATGAATATTTCGAAGGCATTAATAATACTCTTACGTTTTCCGGGCCAAGAGCTTTTGCTGCTAAAACAACTGTCACTGCCGAATCGATTCCGCCGGAAAGTCCGAGAGTGGCTTGCTTAAAGCCCATTTTCCCGAAATAGTCCTTGATGCCCAAAATCAAGGCATCGTAAATCTTTTCAATCGGTTCGTATTCCCGTATGGTATCTTTCGACTCAGTATTTTCTGTATCAATAATCCGGAAGTCCTCTTCGAAATAAGCCAATTCGCTCACTACTTCGCCTTGGGCATCTATAAAGAGCGAGCCACCGTCGAAGATGATTTCAGTTTGTGCGCCAACCTGGTTGACATAGATGATCGGGATATTGAAATCGCGGGCATTATTCAGAAGAATGTCTTTGCGAAGTTTTTCCTGGTTGTAGGAAAATGGCGATGCCGACAGGTTAATGACCAAATCGGGGTTTTGCTTCGCATATTCTTTTATCGGAGAAACGGCATACAATTTTTCCCTTCCGAAAGCGCTTAACACCGGCTGGTTATACCACAGGTCCTCGCATATGGTCACGGCCAGTTTTTTCCCGTTTAACTCTATCAATTCGAAAGTACGGTTCGGCTCGAAGTGGCGGTATTCATCAAATACATCGTACGTGGGAAGCAGCGTCTTGTGATGAACACTTTCAATTTTGCCATCCTTCAGGAAAAAGGCACTATTGTATAGCATTTTCCCTTTCGGGCTGCGGTTGATGCTTGGGCCGCCCACCAGGGCAGCAATTCCGTTACAATGACGGGCAATTTCTTCAATGGCTTTCTGCGAATGCTCGATAAACTCTTTGCGTTCGAGCAAATCGTGCGGATAATAACCGGTGACGGATAATTCTGAAAAAACAACTAATTCGGCACCAGCCTCACGGGCCTTGTCGATGTTGCGAATGATTTTTTCCTTGTTATCCTGAAAATTACCGATGTGGTAATTGAGTTGTGCCAGCGCAATTTTCATTGTTTCAGCGTATGCTTAAAGTGTCAATTAACTAATTAAAAAATGAACCCAAGGCGAAACCGCAGACTTTTTAAATTGGTGTTATCGTTGACGGAAGGATTGGATGTAACATCGGTGAAACCGTTGTTGTAAATAACACCTGCTGTCAGCGCATTGTTTCCGCCTAAATCATGTTCAACACCAAACCCGATATTCAGTCCCATGTTGAACATTTTGATTTCGTCGTTGATGCTGGCATTGTTCAGTGTTCCGTCACTGCTGCTGCCAGTAGATTTTATGTTGATCCAGTTGGTCAACCCGAACTGAGCATAAATATTCATGCGTCCAAAATCTTTTGACCGGAGTTTAATTGCCAACGGTACTTCCAGGTATTTTAGCCTGTACTCGATTTGTGTGCCGGAAGGAAGTGATTCGCCGGCAAACGTGAAATTCTGACCGGTTTGGTATATCAAATTACCTCCGGTCTGGTTTAAAGTCAAACCCGTTGTCAGCGCATAGCTCTCATTCCCTAGAAAAATATCGGCTTCTACGCCATAATCAAAACCCAGATGGGCCTGGTCGTTTTTTACACTTTTGGAATCGGATGTTAACCACGAAAACTGCGGATTGGCTACAAAAGTTAACCGAAAAGGGCGTTGCGCATATGATGACAGAACCATCAACATTAAAAGGGCCGTGAGTACAAGAGGTCTTTTCATTTTACGATAATCAAGATTACACGAATAATTTACTGTTGGTTTTTTATTTTTACACGAGGTTTGACGAAAAGCAGATTTTCCAAATGCTTTCTGCAACCTTCGAGCGAGACACAAATCTCCGGTTTTTAAGTGAATTGAACAAAATTAATGATAATTCTAAATCGCACCAGATGAAGAAAATTTTCTTCCTGCTTATTCCGGCGTTGTTGATTGGTTTTACCGCCTGCCGGCAAAATCCATTGAAGGTAGATGTTTCGGGTATCAATGTCTCGGTAAAAATCAAACGACTCGATCAGGATTTATTTAAGGTAACCCCATTAAATGAGGATTCGATGCTTCCAATGATTAAAAGGGAGTATGGTGATTTCTTCAAGTTATATAATTACCGGATGATACGACTGGGCAATCCCGACGATATTCAGTATCCAAACTACCTGCAAACCTTTTTAACGGATCCAATGATTCAAAAAGCCAAGGCAGCTGTCGATTCTGTTTTTCCGGATGTAACCAGACTGGAGGAGCAGTTAATTGGTGCATTTAAGCATTACAAGTACTATTTTCCCGACAAGGAAGTTCCGGAGGTGTATACCTGCATTTCCGGTTTTAATCAGTCGGTGGTGATGGCTCAACACATACTCGGCATTAGCCTCGATAATTACCTGGGGTCGGAAAATTCCTTTTACAAAGAACTGGCTTTGCCGGATTACAGGCGAAGAAATATGCGTACGGAGATGATTGCTCCCGATGCTATGCGTGGATGGGCCATGTCGGAATATCCCGAGAAACTGGATGGCAATCAACTTATCGATCACATGATTTACCAAGGGAAATTGATGTATTTTCTCGATGCTATGTTTCCCACGATGGAGGACAGCGTAAAAATTGGTTATGAGTCGAAAAAACTAGAGTGGTGTGAGAAAAATGAAGGAGCTATGTGGACGTATATTGTGGGGCACAAACTACTCTTCTCTACCGAAAGGCTCGAAGTTCTTCATTACATCAATCCGGCACCGTATACCAGCAGTTTTACATCCGATTCACCCGGAAGAACAGGTGTTTGGCTCGGTTGGCAAATTGTCAGAAAATATATGAAAAAGAACAAAGAGGTAAGTTTGTCGGCATTGATGGAGGATACGAATTACAACGAAATTCTGAACCGTTCGGGATATAATCCCAGCTGATAAATTCATTAGCCTTAGATCACAAAAAAGCCCGGATACATCCGGGCTTTTTTGTGTGTATGTAGGCCTTTTTAAAGCTCTTTAATTTTAATGTTGCGGAACCAAACATCGTCGCCGTGATCCTGCAATCCGATGTAACCTTCTGAGGCAACGTTTGCCCAGTTCGGGTTCAAACTCGGGAATTTTGAATCAGCAACCAGTTTGTTCCACTCAGGAGTCCAGAGATGGTATTCAACAACAGTTTCGCCATTCTGTTTGTGGACAATGGTACCTTTGTAACTGATAATTTCAATGGAGTTCCATTCACCGGCCGGTTTGGCGTTTTGCGGTTTGGCTGGAATCAGATCGTACAGCGAACCTGCCTGACGGTTTCCATCTTTACCCAATTTCGCATCAGGGTGACGCTCGTTATCCAGAATCTGCATTTCCGGAGCGGTTTCCCAAAGATTATCCATTGTTTCCTGACCGAGATACATGATTCCGGAGTTTCCGCCTTCCGATATTTTCCAGTCCAGTTTGAGATCGAAGTTACCGAACTTTTTATCGTAAATGATGTCACCGCCATCAACTGCGCCGGCTTCACCACGTCCTGAGCCAATGCAATGCAATGTTCCGTCAGCAACTTCCCAACCAGTTGGGAAATGATCTTTTTTATAACCGCGCCAGCCGTCGGAAGTTTTGCCGTCGAACAGCAGAACCCAACCGTCTTGTTTTTCCTGGTCGGTTAAGGTGTTAAGGGGAGCAGGTTCGGGTGCGCTTTTTTCTACTTTTTCAGCAGTAGCGTTTTCATCTGTAGCTTTTTTCGATTGATTTTTACAACCTGCAAAGGCGATGGCTGCAACCATCATGACCAAAACAATTTTTTTCATGAGATGATGCTTTTGTTTGTTAGAGTTACGATTCAGTTTCTTCGCTAAATTAAAAATTTATTGATAAAACAGAGGAAGATTAAAAAACTTCTATGGGTATTCGTAAATACTTCTATCCCAATGTTTATTAATTCAACGTCTGTAATGATTTCATAAAAGACATCAGCGTGTCGGGTATTGCTTTCCTTAATGTGTTAAAGAAGGGGGTAGAATTGTTCGTTGAACATGGAATTTGGTTTGGTTTAGTGATTGGAAAACAAGCCGGAGCCTGAAGTCAATGACAAAATTAAGAAAAATTGAACGCATAAATTTTCGTTACCCACCGTAATTCTATTAATTTGTTAGGCAAAATCGTTCATAAAGCTGCAATTCATAACTTTTCTTAATTGCGATCATAAGGAATAAACTCCAGTCAGCATGAATAAAAAAGGGAAAAAAATTGGAATTCTGACGGCCGGTGGCGACTGCCCCGGACTGAATGCTGCCATTCGCGGTGTTGGTAAAACAGCAATCATGAGACACGGTATGGAAGTTTACGGATTTACAGCCGGTTTCAGTGGATTGATTAATAAGGAGTACTTCAAGCTTGACGAGCCAAAGGTATCTGGAATTATTACCCTTGGCGGGACGATTTTAGGGACCTCCCGGGAAAAACCGTATAAACTGGAAAAGGGAGAAGAGTTCAACGATAAACCCGATTTAATCAGGCAAACATACGAGGAGTTGGATCTCGATTGTGTGGTTTGCATTGGCGGCAACGGAACCATGAAGACGGCCAGTATGATGGCGAAAGAGGGTTTGAATGTTATTGGAATTCCAAAAACCATTGACAACGACGTATACGGAACAGATGTGACCTTCGGATTTGATTCGGCGGTGGGAATTGCCACCGAAGCCATTGACCGGTTACACTCTACGGCCAACTCGCATCAGCGGGCCATGGTTATCGAAGTAATGGGACACCATGCCGGATGGATTGCACTCTACGCAGGAATGGCCGGTGGTGGTGACATCATATTGATACCGGAGATTGAATACCATATTGGAAAAGTTTGCAAAACCATTGAGGAACGTTTTGCCAAGGGCAAACCTTATTCCATTGTGGTAGTGGCTGAAGGAATTGACAAGCCTAAAAAGATTTCGGCAGCCCGGTATGTGGTCGAAAACATCCAAACTTACACCGGCATCGAAGCCCGCGAAACAAGGCTGGGATATGTTCAGCGCGGAGGTACTCCTTCACCAATGGATCGCATTTTAGCAACTCGTTATGGTTCTTTTGCCGCTGAGTTGATTGCTGATGGAGCTTATAATAATATGGTTTCCGTTCGTGGAAACGATTTGGTTGCAGTTCCGTTGGATGAAGTTGGCGGCCGGCTACGTCTGGTCGATCCGTCCGATTCGTTAATTGGAAAAGCGCGTAATCTGGGTGTTTCATTTGGTGACGAATAGTATTCTATCACAATGAAAAGATGAAGATTGCTGTCGTACAGTTTGCTCCTGTTCTGGGAAATCTTGATGCCACAATTGCCAAACTCCGTCTTTTACTGAAGGAAGCTGCCCCTGCTGATTTGATCGTCCTACCCGAATTGGCTAATTCCGGGTACGCGTTTTCTTCACGTGAACAGGCATGGTTGTTATCCGAGAAGGTGAATGAAAGCGTTTACCTTACTTTCCTTTCGGAAGAATGCCGGAAAAATCATTTTACGGTTGTTTCCGGATTCAACGAACGCGATGGGAACAAGCTTTTTAATTCGGCTGTTTTGGTTGGCTCGGATGGAGTAATTGGTAACTACAGGAAAACACATTTGTTTTTGAACGAAAAAGATATTTTTGAACCGGGAGATTTTGGATTCCCGGTTTTTTCGTTGGGTGATATTCGTGTGGGGATGCTCATCTGTTTTGACTGGGTTTTTCCCGAAGCCTGGCGAATCATGGGATTGAAGGGAGCCGACATCGTTTGTCATCCCAGTAATCTGGTGTTACCCGGCCTGGCACAGCGAACAGTTCCTGCGCATGCAGTTTGCAACCGGTATTTTGTGGCTTTGGCCAACCGGATCGGAACGGAAAATGACTTAACCTTCACTGGAAACAGTCTGATTTGCGGCACGAAAGGTGAAATACTGATTGAAGGAGATGCCACCCTGGAGCAAGTGCTGATAACAACCATTGAGCCGTTTCAGGCTCGAGACAAATCATTGACCAAACGAAATAATTGGCCGTCAGACCGTCGCCCCGAACTTTACCGAAAAGAGGGTCTGACGGACGAATGAAATTTTTCCAGGGAGTTGCTATTTCTTTTCTTCCATAGCAAACCGAACAGCCAGGTAAGCCATGTGTCCCACTGAAGTTTCCAAAGCTTTTTCGTCGATGTCGAAAGTGGGGGAATGAAGCGAAGCCGTTTCACTGCTTCCCGGTTTTTTCACGCCAAAGCGGAAAAAGGCCACAGGAAACTGTTGCGAATAGTAGGCAAAGTCCTCGCAGGTCATGCGGAGTCCCATATCTTCAACACGCTCTTCACCCAAATATTCTACCGCAAATTCGCGGGCCATCCGGGTAACATGATGGTCATTCATTAACATCGGATATCCGTGATTGATCTGAAATTCGCAGGTCGCACCCATTCCTTCTGCAATTGACTGACCAATTTTTTGTATCCGCTCTTTGGCTTCGGCACGCCAGGTTTCATCCATGGTGCGAAAAGTACCGGCTACATTTACCTCGTCGGGGATGATGTTGGTTGCTCCCTCGGCTATAACTCTTCCGAATGAAAGGACCGAAGGAACATCAGCCGGTGCGTTGCGGCTGACCACTTGCTGTAACGCGGTAATAATGTGAGCGGTCGTCAGAACCGTATCAGTAAGTTTATGAGGCAAAGCTCCGTGTCCACCTTTTCCCTTTACAGTGAAGAAAATTTCGTCTCCTGAGGCCATGTACATTCCGGGACGAAAGCCTACATGTCCGGCTTCCATTTCCGGCAATACATGTTGAGCGAGTATTAACTCCGGTTTTGGATCGTTCAACGCTCCCGATTCCAGCAAAAGTTTTCCTCCACCAGGGAATTGTTCTTCGCCAGGTTGGAAAATGAAAAGGAAAGTACCTCGCAGTTTATGTTCCAGTTTTTTTAATATCCGTATAACGCCCAGAAGTGATGCCGAATGGGCATCATGTCCACAGGCATGCATCACGCCACGGTTGAGGGAGCAATAACTTTGTTTCGAATTCTCGACAATAGGTAGTGCATCCATATCGGCACGCAACGCGATGGTCCGGCCGCCTTGAAGTTTTCCGTCAAGTCTGGCGATAATGCCGGTTTTGACAATCCCGGTACGGTATGATACACCAATTTCATCCAATTGCTTCTGAATAAAATCGGAAGTCTCAAACTCTTCGAAAGACAATTCGGGATATTGATGCAGATGACGACGAATGGCAACGGTATCGTCAAAATATTGTTGTGCCAGTTGTTGTATCTCTTTTTTCAGTTCCATTATTTTCCAAAAAACATTTTAGCACCGATGACCAGCAAGAATAAAGCAAAGATACGTTTCATCAATTTTTCAGGGATTGAGACGGAAAAGTAAGCTCCGACCCAGGCTCCCAATACGAAAATCAAGGTAATAATAATGGCATATTTCCAATTGATGAAACCATGTTTTTGATAAGCCAATGCTGCCAGAATCCCGGTAGGTGGTAACAGGATGGCCAAACTGGTTCCCTGTGCGGTGTGTTGGTCCATTCCAAACAGATAAACCAACGCAGGAATCAGTATAATACCGCCTCCGACTCCCAACGATCCGCTCACTATTCCGGCGACAAATCCTACCAGAACCAGCAACAAAACCTGCGATAGTCCCATAAAGTCATAGTTTTTGTCGAAGATACGAATTTCCGTATGACCGACGTTATAACATGAAACAAAGCCCGAGGCTTCTGACTTCATAAATAGAATTAAAGAATGTTAAAAGTGCTGGTTTTATAAGCTGCTATCTGAAGTTGGTCTGAATAAGCAAATCATAATTTTATTAGATTTGTTCGGATAAAATGTTGTATTATGAAGAGAACTATTTCTGCTTTTGTATTATTTCTGCTTGTTGCAGGATTGAATTTTGCGGTGGCTCAAAACCGTGCAACCATAAAATTTGACAGTCTGGAACATAACTTCGGTACATTCAATGAAGAACAGGGAAATGTATCGTATAACTTCAATTTTAAAAATACCGGTGATGCGCCTTTAATTGTTTCGTACGTGCGCTCTTCGTGCGGTTGTACCACTCCTGAATGGACCAGGGAACCGGTTGCTCCCGGAGGGAAAGGCTTCATCAGAGTTACCTATAACCCAAAAAATCGGCCGGGAAATTTCACCAAAACCATTAGTATCTCCTCTAATGCAACCAACCCAATGGTGGTGCTGAAAATTAACGGTAAAGTAATTCCAAGGGTTAAAACACCTGAAGAGCTTTACCCGAGAGAGGTTGGCCTCATCAGTATGCGTACCAACCATCTGGCTTTTGTACAAATTAAAGATGATGAAGTAAGAACTGATAGTCTGGAGTTCATCAATCTCGGTGATAAGCCGGTTAGCATTGGTATTAAACAGGCTCCTTCCTATTTGAAGGTTAATGTTGAGCCAGAGACTGTACAACCTGGTAAGAAAGGTCATTTTGTGATTACTTACGATGCCACCAAGAAGAAAGAGTACGGATTTGTGATTGATAGAGTATATCTGACAGAAAATGGCGAATCGAACTATAATTACTCAATTGGGGTAAGTGCTACAATTGTGGAAGATTTTTCCAAGCTAACTCCACAGCAACTTGCCAATGCACCCAAAGTGAATTTCGATGAACGGGTGTTTAATTTTGGAGAAATCAGCGAAGGTCAAAAGGTCGATCATGTCTTCAAGATTACGAATACCGGTAAGGAAAATCTGATTATTCGTCGTGTTCGAGCCTCATGTGGATGTACTGCAGTAACGCCGGCAAAAACAGTGATAGAACCTGGCAACAGCACCGAATTGAAGGTCGAGTT
>ENA-ORXD01000678-ORXD01000678.1-sediment-metagenome-genome-assembly--contig:-NODE-678-length-38795-cov-4.203368_pt1 | contig 38795 bp, 30 predicted proteins | sample MGYA00237862_ERZ511471 | MGnify/ENA metagenome assembly ERZ511471 | reverse complement strand
ACGAATTCCTCTTTGCCCCGCCAGCGCAGGCGGATCGTGGAAGGGACGCTCGCGGCGTACCGGTTCTCGGCGATGAGGGAGATCTCGGCGTCCCGTTCAGGGACGGTCACCCGGATCGTCCGTGCCGGCTCCCCTTCGGCCTTGACGGCGATGCCCCGCTGCGCCGACACGGGTCTGCCGTCCACGAGGACGCGGATGGCCGTGACCGGTTCCCCCGAGGGGCTGCGGACATCGTAGGACACGGTCACCCCGGGACTGGAAACGGTCGAACCGTCTGCGGGCGACAGGATCGTCACGACGGGAGGGAGGATCGTTTCGATGGCCGGTTCCTGGCGCCGGCGTCCCGCTGCGGCATCGGCCAGGCGGAGGGCTTCCTTCTCGTCCCGGGTTTCGAGGATCGCGGCGATCACGTCGGGGCGGTAATAGGTGGAACGGAATCGGGAGGCGGGGAAGAAATCGGCCGCCTGGTCCCTGCCCCGGTTCAGGTGCCATCCGATCAGTTCCTCCGCCCCGGGCGAGGCGTCGTAGTAGCCCCCGGGGGTCCACAGGACCCAGCGCTTCCGGTCCCGGTGGGGAAAGAAGGCAAGGAGTTCCTGCCAGTCCGTCATCCGGTACCAGCGGATCGTCCCGTCGCCGAAGGCCGCGGCGGCGACTTTTCCATTACCGGCGATGTTTATCCCCCAGGCGACGCCGGGGGTGGTGATCTGCCAGCGTTCGTTTCCGGATCGGTCATAGGCGCGGAGGTGCCACTCCGTTCCCAGGAGAAATGTCCTGTCGTCCGGTGCGATGGCGAGGCTGCGGGCGTTTTCGTAGAGTTGCAGCGCCAGGGGGCTGCCGTTCAGCATGGGATCGCTTCTGTCCTGCCAGTTCGTGATCGTGAGGCCCGGGGCCGCCGTCCGGGGCGCGGCCAGGAAACCGGTTCCGCCGGGGTTCGTTTCCAGGAGCCTGCCGGAAACGGTGAACCTGCCGGTGATTGCGCCCCCGAGTTCATAGCCGAACTGTACCGTTCCGCCGTCGGGGGAGATGAGGAATCTTCCCAGGTTATTCCGGTAATTGGCGATGTCCGGCCCCTTGAAAAGGAGGACCCGGCCTGAGTAGGAAATCCTTCCGATGGTCGGATCCGCGGAAACGAAGACGAGGGAATCGTCGGGAAGCGGCGCGAACCCCATGATCGTGTCCGTCGCACCGACGTTCAGGTCCGAGAAGGTTCCCCGGCCGGACCGGGACCAGCGGCGGATGGGGCATTGCCACCCGCCGTCGACAAAATTCTGAAACCGCCCCCCCGCGAACAGGGATTTCCCGTCGGCGGACCAGGCGACGTAGCATAAATTGCCGTTGTTCGCCCCGGTGTTGTCTGGAGCCGTAAGGAAAGACAGATCCCGGCCGGACAGGAGGGCGATCCGGGTGGAATCGTCAAAACCCACGGCGATCGATTCCCCGTCGGGGGAGAAACGGACGAGAAAAGGGCGTTCCCCGCCCGGGGGCTTCATTGTTGCGATCCGGCGGAACTGCCGATCGTAGAGGCGCAGGAAGCCGTCGTAGCATGTCGTCACGAGACGGCCCCCGGCGTCGAAGTCTGCGGAGTAGCAGTCGGCGCCGTAATCTTTGTCGGAGGCGACCTCGATGCCGTCGGCGACCCGGAGAATCCGGACACCGTTGCCTCCGGCCAGGGCGGCGGCGAGGAGACGGCCGTCGCGGGTGAAGGCGAGGTCGTTGATCACTTTGGGCAGTCCCGTCCACTGCCGGATCATGCGGCCCGTGGCGGTGTCGAAGAGGTAGACGGCGTTGCCGTCGGGGGCCGTGTCATTTTTCCCGTCGTTGAACTGCGTCCAGCCTCCGCAGGCGAGAATTCCTCCATCGGGGCTCACGGCCACGGCGAAAAGCTTCCCCTCGTTCCCTTTCCCGATGGGGGGCCGCATGATTTGTTCCAGTCGCCCCGAGGGCAGTTCCCAGACTCGGGCGGTCCCGTCTTCCGAGGCCGTCACGAGGCGCCGCCCCGCGGCGTCGACATCGACCCTCTTGATGACGGCCGTGTGCATCCCCGTATCGATTCGCAGGAGGGGTTCCTTCGGCGGCTCGGCGGCCAGGGCGCCGATGCCGGCCCATGAAAGGAACACACAGGCGAATCCCGCCAGCGCGGCAGCAAACGATGTCTTTTTCATGAGCGGTCTCCCCGTGCAGGATATAAGAAAATTGATACATGAATCTCGCGAAGACGGCAAGATGGACCGTCGATTTCGAAAAAATCGGCGATGCCCTCGAGAAACCGTTGACATATTAGAATCAATATTCTAATAAAAGAATCATGGGACGAAAACCGCGGTTTACGAAGGACCAATTTTCCACGGCCGCCCTGAGTCTTGTTTCGGAGGGCGGGCCGAAGGCGGTGACCGTTGCCGCCATCGCCGCGCGGACCGGGGCTCCCGTCGGTTCGGTCTATCACCGGTTCCCTTCCCGGGAGCACCTCCTCGCCGAAGCCTGGCTCCGTCTGGCCGGGTCCTTCCAGAGGGGGTTCATAGACCTTCTGGAAAAGGGAGACCCCGTGGAAGCGGCCCTCTACACCGTCCGCTGGGTCAGGCGGCATCCCGGGGAGGCGAAGGTGCTTCTCCTGCACCGAAAAGAGGAGCTGGTGGCGGGGGGGAACTGGCCCCCGGAGGTACGGCGGCAGGCCGCCGATCTGGCGGGGGAACTCCGGTCCGCCCTGGTCTCCTTCTCGAAACGTTTCTTCGGGTCGCCGGAAAAACGTTTCACCCGGCGGTCCGTTTTCGCCCTTGTTGACATTCCCCTGGCCGCGGTGCGCCGGTCTCTGGAGGAAGACCGCGTTCCTTCTCCGGCCGTTTATTCCCTGGTCCGGGAAAGCTGTGAAGCCCTTATGAGGAGGATGCCGTGAAAATTCTGAACATTCACGAACGGTCCGTAAAAGTGAGCCCCGGCGAGGCAGGGCGCGCCATTGACGGCCTGTCCGGCCGGGAGGATTTTCTCTGGCCCCGGTCCCGGTGGCCGGCGATGGAATTCGACGGTCCCCTGGCCGTGGGAGCTTCCGGAGGGCACGGACCGGTGCGTTATGCCGTCTTTATCGAACCCCTCCACGACGCCCTGCTGGAGGACGCCTTTGCGGGAGCGGAACGGACGCTCGTCAATGCCGGCGCGAAAATGCCCCGATGGAATCCGTGGGTGAGATTCCTCCGGTGGAGGCTGGAAAGAAGGAGAAAAAAAGCACGGAGCTCCGTTTCCGCCTGACTGCATCCCCGAATGGGGGGAAAGGTTCAGGGCCTGTCATGCAGAAATTGGAATCGTTGCTGGAAATCCGCGAGGCCGCCGAGTACGTCTTCAACGGTCTCCTGTGCGGCTGCATCCAGATGTCCTTCGAGGCCGGCCGGGCGCACCGGGCACTGGTCGATCGGTTCTTCCTGGAGCATTCGGACGGTGCGGACCGGGGACAGTATGAGGAGGCGCGGCTCGACATCTTTCATTTCATCCGTTTGATCGACCGGGCCATCGAGGAACAGGGACGGGGCTGACGGCCCCTTTTCGTGCAGGAATCATGTTGACAACGATCAAGGATTGTTCGAAATTGGCCGATAAAGACGGAAAAGCCGGTGCGGTGATCCCGGAGATCTCAACCGCAACGGATTCGACAAACCGCATGTGATCGGAGAAACAGACATGAACGAGGAACGGAAAATCCGCCCGTCCCAACTCCTGGCCGGCATGGGAATCACGCCCGCCGACAACCGCGAAGGCCTGAAGACGGCCGTCCCCTGGAGAAGCCTGTGCAGCGGCGCTCAGACCCAGGCGCTCTTCCAGTATCAGAATCTTCTTGAGGGCGTCAGCCGCAATCCCTGGCTGTTCGGACCCTTTTCCATCGTCGCCGGGATGCAGGGCGCGTTTCTCAAATGCGCCGTTACGGAACCGATCAGGACCCATGCCCGCATCACGGCGCGGGCGGGGAAGGAACCGGACATCTATCGGGACATGAACGGCTGGATTTACAAGAATTACGCCCGTTCCCTCTACGACCTCTGCGGTTATTTCATGAAAGACGGCCGGTTCGACCGGCTGAAGGCGCGCCGCGTCGCGACGACTCCGGAAGGTCACCGGATGCTGAAGGAGTACGTGCAGGAATTCGCCCAGATGGAGTACAGCTACAATTCCCTGGGCATGACGCGGCTGCACGCCATGAAGGAAATGCTCAGGTGCATCCTTGCGGTCGTCACGGAAACGCCCCTCGACGGGGAGGACCTCCCCTACACGAGAATGAGCGCCGGCGGGACGGACGGCATGACCTTCGACGAATGGCTTGAGGAAAACCGTCTGCGACTGGAATGCCTGCACGGGGCCAACGCCTTCGATCCGAAGGAATATTCGGAACGGGCGACGGGGGGCCGGATCGGCTGTTCCGAGTACGAGATCGTCAGGGGATCGAACCTGCGCAGTGTCCGCCTCCGCCGCTATCGGCCGCCGAAAGGCGTCAGGCGAAACGGGCGGGTGCTGTACATGTCGACGCCCCTCATCAACAAACCGGAGCTGTTCGACCTTGCCGACGGAAAATCGGTGATCCAGGGGATGCAGCGGAAGGGCTACACGGTGTATCTCGTCGACTACGGCGAGTGCGGGCCCGACGACGCGGACCTCGGCCTCGATTTCTACGGCAAAACCGTCCACGACCGCTATTTCGAAATCATCGGGAAACAGCACCCCAGCGCCGTGATCGATGTCATGGGCTATTGCATGGGGGGGACGCTGATGCTCCCCTACCTGGCCCGGCGGGCCGAGGAGCGCCTGTCCCGGGGCGGGAAGATGGACATCCGCAAGCTCGCCCTGATGGCGTCGCCGGTCCGGTTCGACGACGACGAAAGCGGCCACGGGCAGATGCGGTCGTTCATCCGCGGAAACTATGACCCCGGCGTGATGAACAAGCTGTTCGGAAGCGTGAACATTCCCCCCCAGAGCATCGATTTCGGGATGAACGAGATCCAGCCGGGCGTCCACTACATGGTGCTGAGCGGTTTTTACGAGCGCGCCGTTCAGCCCGGCGCCATCGAGGATTCGGCGCCGTTCCTGTACTGGCTTACCCACGGAACGAAGTTTCCGGCTGCGGCCCACCGCGACTGGATCGGGAAATTCTTCCTGGGCAACGAACTCGTGAAAGGGACCTACCGGCTTCCCTCGACGGTCCCGGCACTGGACGGGCAGCCCGTGGACATGGAAGCCCTCCGGCGGGGCGGCGTCCGGATCTTCGACTACCGGGGTTCCAGGGATCCCATCGCCCCTTCGGGCTCCTGCGTGGCCAGCCTGCTGTGGGGGATGCGCGCCGAAGGGAACGACGGAGAACCCTGCGGCGGCACGAACCGGACCGTCGAAAAAAACATCGGCCACATCTTCGTCGTGAGCAGAAAGCTTCTCGCCGAATATCTCGAGACCGTATCGGTGTTTCTCGACGAGGCCGAATGCGGGGGGGACGGACAAAAGGGAGTGGAAAAAGCGGCGCCCGGGCGGTCCCCGGGAAGGCGGTCCCGGAGACGAGAAACCGGCGGGACCGCGGGTCAGTCGCCGACTTTACCTCCCAGGACCTCGTGAATCTTGCGGGAGAGCCCGTCCAGGGAAACCGGTTTCTGAAGGAACCCGTCGCATCCGCCGTGGACGATTTTCATCGCCTGCCCGTTGAGGTCGTAGCCGCTTGAAAGAATGATCCTGACTTTCGGGTTCATCTCCCGGAGAAGCTGAAAGACCTTTTCCCCCGACATTCCGGGCATGATCATGTCGAGAAGGACGAGATCGATCGTATCTTTCCGCTCCCTGTAGAGATCGACGGCCTCCTCCCCGCTTTCCGCCGCGACCACTTCGTATCCAAGGTGCTCCAGCATCCTCTGCGTCACGTGAAGCACCTGGATTTCGTCGTCCACCAGCAGAATGGTACCCGTCCCCGGGATGATGCCCGGGGGTTTCGATGCCCCGGCGGCGATTTCCCGTTCCGAGGCGGGGATGTAGACGTTGAAGGCCGCTCCGTGGCCGGGTTTGCTGGAAACGGTGATGAACCCCTTGTGGCCCTTCGTGATTCCGTACACCATGGAAAGGCCGAGGCCGGTTCCCTTCCCCCGTTCCTTCGTCGTGAAGAAGGGCTCGAAAATCCTTTGCATCGTCTTTTCGTCCATTCCCACGCCGGTGTCGGTCACGGAGATCTTCACGTATCGTCCCGGTACGGTTCCGTGCGGCATGACGTATGCCTCGTCCAGGAGGACGTTTTCCGTCTCCAGACAGAGATCCCCCCCTTCCGGCATGGCCTGCCCCGCGTTGACGAAGAGATTCATGAACACCTGGCCCATCTGGTCCGCGTCCGCTTCCACCGTCCAGAGATCCGTCGCATAGGTCCGGTGCAGCCGGATTTCCTTTCTTGTCCTGGCGAAGACGAAAGCGGTATTCTCCATGATCTCGTTCATGTTCGCGGGCTTTGCGTCGTAAAGGCCCTCCCTGGCGAAACCGAGGAGCTGTCTGGTCAGGCTTGCGGCGCTTCGGATCTGAATCTCGATGCTTTTCAGATATTCCCTGTGGGGATGGGAGGGGTCGAGATCCTCCATCATCATGGAGGTGTTTCCCTGCATGCTCATGAGGAGATTGTTGAAGTCATGGGCGATGCCCCCGGCCAGCGCGCCGATGGACTCCATTTTCTGGGACTGGTACAGTTGCCGCTCCAGCGTCGCTTTTTCGTTTTCCGCCCGTACCCGGTCCGTGATGTCCCGGGCCACGGCAATGACGGCGACGACCCGGTCTTCTTTCAGAAGTGGGGCCCCGCTGACCTCGGCGATCCGTATCCCGCCGTTCCGGTCGAGGATCTCGAAAACGGACGAAGAGACGACATGCCCCTGCATGATGTCATTTACGTGGGACAGGGCCTTTTTCATGTATTCGGGGATCAGGAGGTTCAGATCCATGATGTTTCTGCCCGTCAGTTCATCGGGCCTGTATCCCAGGACTTTTTCCACCGCCGGTGAAACGTGCAGGACGTCCATGCTGCCGTTGATGGCGAAAATGACATCGGGCAACTGATTGACAAGGAGGCGGAATTTTTCCTCGCTCTCGCGGAGCGCCTGTTCCATCTTCCCCCGTTCCGTGACGTCGCGGCCGATGGCGTACCGGCCCGAGGGTTTCCCCTCCGCATCGAGAAGCGTGGTCGTGTTGAATTCCACGACGATTCTCGTACCGCCTTTCCCGACGAGCGTTCCCTCGTAAACGAGGATGCGCTCCCCCCTCATGCCGCGCCTGAAGATGTCTCTCGCCGTATCGAGGAATTCGGGGGCCGCGATCCGTGAGAAAGGCTGTCCCTGCAATCCGTCCTTGTCGTAACCCAGGATTTTCTCCAGGGCGGGGTTCACGTAGGTCAGGAATCCCTTTCTGTCGGTCGTATAAATCAGGTCCTGGGAAGTTTCGACGAGGGTGCGGTACTTCTTTTCGCTTTCCAGGAGGGCGGCCTCCGCCCGCTTTCGCCCGGTGATGTTCTCGAAAACGACGCAGAAGCGGTCCTTTCCCTCCCAGGGCCGGTAGACGTTGCAGTAATAGAAATTCCCCGTCGGGGCGTGGTAGAGTTCAAAGCTCTGGGAAACGCCCGTGACTGCCACCTCACCGAATTTTCTGACCCACTCCGGCTCGATATCTGGCCACACCTCGAGGATCGTCCTGCCTGTGAGGTCCCGGCTTTTCACCCCGACGCTCTTTTCACAGGCGTCATTGACGTAGAGGAATCGGCAGTTGACGAAACGGCCCTCCCCGTCGAAAACCGATTCGAAAATGACGAAGGTGTTGATCATGCTCCTGATGAGCGATTGGAGTTCCCCCTCGCTTCGCCGGAGCTTCTCTTCCGCTCCGATCCGTTCGGTGACGTCGGCCAGCGTGAATACGAGGCCGGTCACGCTTCCCGAGTCGTCCTTCAGGGGGATCAGGCCCCAGTCCAGGAAGGCGGCGTCCCGTTCGGGCCGGCCGGGAAAGGCGAACGGCCTTGCCGCGGCGAAGGAGGGTTCTCCCGTCTCGACGACCCGTTTGAAGATTTTCCTGAGTTCGCCGTCGGGGGAAAGATCGAAGAGGTTCCTGCCCGGAAAGAAGGAGGGGGCTTCTCCGAACGCGGCGGCGTATGCGCTGTTGACCCAGACGATGTTGAACCGCCGGTCCAGGAACACGGCGAGCATGCGGGTGTTTTCCAGAATCGCCGCCATGATCTGATTGGATTCGGCGATACGGAGACCGCTTTCCCGAAGCGCGTTTTCCGTCTGCTCGCGCCGCAGGCGGCTGGTCATCAACGCGCCCAGCAGGGCGGTTCCCGCCGGGAGGATCGCGAGGACCGGCACGGCGACCGCCGAGAGGAGCCGCCGGGCCGTTTCCCCGGGCAGAACGAGCACGGCGGCCAGTACGGCCAGATGAATCATCATGCCGAAGAGGAAGAGCTCCCCGAGGGACATCTCGGCCAGGGGCTCCCGGCGATAGTGCCTCCAGGCGATTCCGATCGCCGCCGGGACGAGGATCGCGGCGGCTCCGGGCCAGGCGCCCGCTCCGCCGGCCTGATGGAAGTGGAAAGCCGCGGTCATCGCCACGGCGACGGCGGTGGCGAAGGTTCCGAAGAAGAGCCCGCAGATGCCGATCAGAACCGAGCGCGCGTCGAATGCGATCCCCGGGGCGAAGGACCAGGGCGTCAGCATGACGATGATGCCGATGACTCCGAGGACGAGACCCACCGGTATCTGCCGGAGCGACGCTTTTCCCGGACGCCACCGAAGCGCGGCAAGATCGAAGATGAAAGCCGCGGCCAGCAGAAGCGCCGCATTTTGAATCAGTCCCAGGAAGGATGCATCGCTCATCGGAAGCCCCCGTGCAGTCGACTGATTTTCCCTTTTCTACCCATCGAGTATCGCTTCGGTTCCTCAGGAACCGGAGCAGGTCAGAAGATTCACAAGCACCGGGAAACAGGTCTTTGCCGGAGGTGCGGCTAAAAGGGCGGTGTCCAAATTCCTCCAACGGTCTATCTATAAAACAAGCCCGGGATTGTTGTCAATTGCCGTTTCTACATGCTTGCTTCTACATTCGGCGGTATGGTGGACGGAAGCGGGGTGTCTATCGGTGATGGTTACGAGAACGGTGGAACAACCTGAATGGCCTTCCGGGGACATGCGAGAGCTGCTTTCTCGATCTTAACCCTGAAGGGGGTGTCGTCCGGAACGTCGAAGGAGGATCGGAGATACATCCCCCACAGATGGAAGACCTCGAAACAGGTGTTCACGCATTTTTCACAACCGTTGCAGAGGTCCGTCCGGATGATGATTTTCATGGGCGGTCCTGGTGGCTTGGAAAGCGCATGGGAAAATGCCTTCCTCCCTATCCGCCGGCGGTCTGGGGATAAGCGGTGTTCGCGTGGAGATACTCCACTTTTTCCTTGTGCTTCAATTCCTGGTTTGCCATCATGAGAAGCATATCCCGGACGGGCCCCTCCGGGTGGGCTTCGGCCAGAGCCCGGTAGAATTCGTGGGCCCGCCGTTCTCGGTGGGCGGCGATGAGGAAAAGATCCTGCAGGCTTTCCGCCTTGTCCGGATCGGGTTCCTTTTCATGCTCCGCCACGTGGTAGTTCACGGCGGCGGTGAATTTCAGGGTTCCCGAGGGGAGCTCCCCCCTCTTGTACCGGACCAGGAACTCCCGGTGTTTCCTTTCCTCGCCGGCGAGGAAGTCCAGGGTGTCTTTCCCTTCCCTGTCGGCCACCCTGTCCCGGAGGCCGGTGTAGAAGGCGATGGCGTTTTCCTCCCGGGCGATGGCAAGATCGATGAGCACCGAAAGCTGATTTACCTTCATGGCCTGACCTCTTCGCGAAGTTGCATCCGAATTTCGACCATCTTTATTTGTACTTGTATTTCGTCCTTTTTTCAAGAAGGTGTCTTTTGCGACGGCGGTCGAAGCCCGCTTTTCATCCGCCGTGGAACGTGCTATGAGCCCGCCATGGGGTGCCGCAGGAGGATCTTGCGATGATTCCTTTTCTGAAAATGTTTCCCGAGACATTTCGGGCGACGGTCCAGCTCCGCCTTTTCGGGCTGACGAAAATCCCCCTTCTGTTTTTCATCCGTCCCTCCGTGGTGGAGATCGGCGAACGTCGTATTGTGGTCCGGGTTCGCCTGCGGAGGAGAACGAAGAACCACCTGGGGGCGATGTACTTCGGCGTTCTCGCCGCCGGCGCCGAATGCGCGGGCGGTCTCCTCGCCATGCGTCTCATCCTGAACAGCGGGGGAAAGGTCTCACTCGTCTTCAGAAGCTTTTCCGCCGAATTCCTGAAACGGGCGGAAGGGGACGCCCTTTTCACCTGTGAGGACGGCGAAGCGATCTCCCGCCTGGTCCGGCAGGCGATGGACGGGGGGGAACGGGTGGAAACGCCCGTCCGCGTGACCGCCACCGTCCCCGGCATATCGGGGGAGGAACCGGTAGCCCGTTTCGTCATGACCCTTTCCCTGAAAAGAAGGTAAGAAAAAAAACCTGGGACACTCAAGGAAAAACCTGGGAAGTGTCCCTGGTTTTTCCACAAGTCCCCGGCTTTTCCGGGTATTCCTCCTTTCCCCCGTTCTCTCCCGGAACTTTCCTCGTATTTCCCATATTTTCAGGAGCTTGACAGAATGAAGGGAATGCCGTATAACGCCCGTCCGGCAGGCCTTGGAGGGCATGCGACAACCGGTTCAGCCTATGATTCCCATTGCGGTTCTGGGTCTTGTCTTCTGCTTGATCGCCTTTCGCCAGATCGGCCGGTTCCGGTTCCAGATCTGGCAGATCATGCTTGCCGGGGCGGTCGTGCTCCTTGCCACGAACCGGATCCACCCCGCCGATGCCCTTCGCTCCATCCAACCCGATGTGATGCTTTTCCTGTTCGGCATGTTCGTCGTCGGGGAGGGTCTCGAGAAAAGCGGCTATCTCGCCCTGCTTGCGTACCGCCTGTTCCGCAGGACCCGCACCATGAACGGGCTCGTTCTTCTCATCCTCTTCACCATGGGATTCGCATCGGCCGTTCTCATGAACGACACCCTGGCCGTCATCGGGACACCGGTCGTTCTCCTTCTTGCGGCCCGGCAGGGCATCCCTTCGCGGGTTCTCCTTCTCGCCCTGGCCTTCTCCATCACCATCGGGAGCACCATGAGCCCCATCGGGAACCCCCAGAACCTCCTCATCGCGGTCTCCGGGGGCGTTCCCAATCCCTTTCTGACCTTTTCCCGGTATCTCCTGATCCCGACGGTGATCAATCTCCTGGCGGCCTTCGCCATGCTCCGGTGGTTCTACCGGGACGCGTTCCTGGCGAAGCTTCACGTCCACACGGAGGAACACGTTCAGGACGCCGATCTCGGAAGGGCCTGCCAGGTTTCCCTCGCCCTCATCTTTCTTTTGATTCCCGCAAAGATCCTCGTCCTTCTCCTGAAACCGGAATGGGACTTCCGGCTCACCTGGATCGCCCTGGCGGGGGCCTTTCCCCTCCTCCTGCACCGGAAAAGGCTTTCCGTCCTCAAGCAGATCGACTGGCACACCCTGGTCTTCTTTGCGGCCATGTTCGTCGTCATGCAGAGCGTCTGGAACTCCGGTTTCTTCCAGTCCATCCTGGGGAAGATTCCTCTCGACCTCACGTCCCTGTTCATGATCCTTGCCGTGAGCGTCCTTCTCAGCCAGTTCGTTTCCAACGTCCCCCTGGTGGCGCTGTACCTCCCCCTTCTTCTCAACGCGGGGGCGACGCCGAAGGAAATGATCGACCTCGCCGCGGGAAGCACCATCGCGGGGAACCTCCTGATCCTGGGCGCGGCGAGCAACGTGATCATCATCCAGGCTGCCGAGAGGAAGGCCGGCGTGACGATCACGTTCCTCGAATTCGCCCGGATCGGGATTCCCCTGACGCTGGCTAACGTCGCCATATATGCCTTCTTCCTCAACCTCCCCTGACGGCTTCGGAAAAAGTCCATATGCTTCGTTGCCCTTCCTCCCTCCACCCTGCGGCGTACCGGAAGTACGCCTCGGTCGTCGGGAGTCGGGCGCCTTGCCTCTGGAGCTTTTTCCTTTGCCGTTGGAAGAAGTGTTGTATTGACCGCTTGCGAGATCGTCTCCCCTGACGGCTTCGGAAAAAGTTCCTATGCTTCGTTGCCCTTCGTTCCTCTTCACGGATTCGTCTTTACTGGCGATTTCGGGAAAAAGTGTGCTATAGGGCCGGAAAAGACGAATACCGAAGGAGGTCCATGGCATGAATTGCGGGAACGAGAACTGCCGCTGCAACGAAGGCGGCTCCGGGAACGGGATGGAGGCCGCCCCGGGAAAGACGGATGCGGGCAATGGGGACCTCGAGAAACGGATGTCCCGGATCCGCCGTAAAATCATGATTCTTTCGGGCAAAGGGGGCGTCGGAAAAAGCACCGTAGCGGTCAATCTTGCCATCGCCCTTGCCCTGAAAGGGAACCATGTGGGACTCCTCGACGTGGATTTTCACGGGCCGAGCATCCCCACCCTTCTGAACCTGGAGGGGCGGCAGCTTTCCTACGACGGGAATTCCATATCGCCGGTCCTTTTCTCCGAGAACCTGAAAGTCGTCTCCCTGGGATTTCTGCTCAGGAACCGGGACGATGCCGTCATCTGGCGCGGTCCCATGAAGATCAACGTGATCCGGCAGATCCTGTCGGAAACGGACTGGGGGGACTTGGACTTCCTGATCATGGACTTTCCCCCCGGCACGGGAGACGAACCCCTTTCCATCGCCCAGCTGATTCCCGGAAGCGACGGGGCGATCATCGTCACGACCCCCCAGGACCTGTCCGTCATCGACGTCCGCAAGTCCATCAATTTCTGCAGGCAGGTCCATGTTCCCGTCCTGGGCGTCATCGAAAACATGAGCGGTTTCATCTGCCCGCACTGCGGGAAGGAAGCGCACCTCTTCAAACCCGGGGGAGGCGAGGCCATGGCGAAGGATATGGACGTGCCCTTCCTGGGACGGATCCCCGTCGATCCCCTGATCGCCGAGGCGTCGGACAAGGGAAAGCCCTTTGTTTATTTTTACGAGAAAACGGAAACGGCGAAGGCGTTTGCCCGGATCGTCGAAACCATCGAGGCCCGGGGAAACAAGGGATAGCGGCCCACCCGGGAAGGAGAGGGATGTCTGTGGAAAATGAGGAGGAAATCATGGCCAGGATGATGGGCCTCCTGGAGGAGAAGGGGACCCGCCGTTTTTCGGAAGCCATGATGAAGCACGGGATGCACCCGGGGTGCTACGGGCTGCTGGACCGTCCGGACGGGTACGGAAAAATCGCCGGTTCCTGCGGGGACACGGTGGAAATGTTTCTCCGTGTCCGGAACGGGAAAGTGGAGGAGGCGCGGTTCATGACGGACGGCTGTTTTTTCACCATCGCCGCCTGCGACACGGCCGTTTCCATGGCTGTCGGAGCGACCCTCGCGGATTGCCTGAAGATCAACCAGGACGCCATTCTGAGGCACCTGGAAAAAATGCCGGAAGATCACGTGCACTGCGCCCACCTGGCGGCGCGGGCGTTTCACAAGGCGCTCCGGGATTACGTGATCCGGAAAAAAAGATGAGCGTTCCTCCGGACTTTCCGCCCCGGCCCGGGCGGATGCGCTTCCGGGAGAACATCCACAGGCCTGTGGATAACCCTGTTTACAGACCTGTGAAACATACCGGCAATGATGCCGTAACCTCATGGGATTTTACGGGTTGCACAAAGATCGTGCATAATAATAGTGAGTAATATCAGTTAGATAGTATATTTATTTGTGAGAGGCTGAACTTATCAACAAGCCTTGAAAATTCCTGAAGGAATAAACGTTTCCGGTGATCGGTGTCACACGGAACCGCCCGTTCAGCCCCGTCGAAGGCGAAGTACGGAAAACACGGGGTTTTCGGGGATATTCCCGGATTTGCTCTTGTTCTCTCGGCGGGCCTCCTGTATAGTAGGGGACACCGTTTCATCACCGCTTCGCGAATTCGATCCGGACCGGACCCCTGGGAGACGGGGCGTCCCATTCCTCCGGAGGCGGATCCAGGGACCTTGACCGGAGAAGGTGCCTGAACGAGGGGATGGAGTCATAAATGGCGGGCTGAGATAAGTATCGGAAAAAGCAAGCCAGACGCTATCAAGTAATTTGAAGGGTTGGTTATTGGATAGCGGCGTATCGGGCAACCCGCAAATGAAAGGAGCGTGTATGAACATCTATGTAGGCAATCTATCCTACAGCGTCACCGAGGATGACCTGAAACAGGCGTTTTCCGCGTTTGGCGAGGTCGAATCGGTGAAAATCATCACAGATCACTTCTCCGGCCAGTCGAAAGGATTCGGATTCGTCGAGATGCCGAACAACGCCGAGGCCGACAAGGCGATCAAGGCCTTGAACAAGAGCCCCCTGAAGGGCCGCGATCTCAAGGTCAACCAGTCGGAGCCGAAAGCGAAGAGACCCGTGAGAAGACCCCGATATTGAAGCCATGCCGAAACCCGGACCGGAAGGGGGATTGCCCTTCCGGTCCGGGACGGCGGAACCCCGCCGGCATCTTTCCTCCGGGTCCTCGTTCCGGTCGTTTCGACGAACCGGCGGGTCCCCCTGCGTCGAGACACGTCATCCTCCGTCCGAAAACAGCTGAAGAAAGTCCCTTTCTTCCCGCGCTTCCTCGGGATGCATTCCCGGATGCCCCGGGGGATTTCCGGTGCTTTCGATTTCTCCGGCCGGGGCTTTTGAAAACGGCGTCTTCATGGTAGATTGTTAAAAAGTCCGAAGAAACGGGTTCTCCCGGGCACGGAGGGACCGTCCCCGGGGAGATCGGCGGCCGTCCCGCGCGGATCGGGCTGCCGGGAAAGGAGGTTCGAACGGTGTCCCTCATCACCCTGACATCGGGAATCGGTTGCGGGGTGTCCTCCATCGCCCTCGAGGTTTCGAAGAGACTGGAGATTCCCCTTTTCGACGACGGGAGACTCCAGGCGGAAGCCGGCGGGATCGGCATCGACCCGAAGGAGATCGAGGGGATCGACAGGAGGACGCCGGGCTTCTGGAGCCGGCTCCTCAGCCTGAAGCCCCGGGTGTACGTGGAATTGCTTGAAACGGTCGTTCTGAAGGCGGCCAGCGGCGGCGAGGGGATTTTCCCTGGCCATGGCGCCCCTTTTCTTCTTCAGGATTTCGACTGCGCCCTCCATCTGCGGATCTATTCGTCTCCGGCCGACAGGACCCGGCGGATCGTGGAGGAACACGGGTGCAGCGCCGAGGCGGCAGGCAAGGAGATCGCGAGGGCCGATTCGGAACAGAGGGAATTCATCCGTTATGCCTTCCGCCGCGACCTGGACGACCCTGCCCTGTACGATCTCATGATCAACCTGGACAAGGTGGGGGCGGAGGCCGCCGTGGAGCTGATCGTTCAGTCCTCGAAAGCGCCGGGGGTCCAGGCGTGCAGCCTCAAGGTCATGGACGCCATGGAACGGCTGAGCCTCGCGAGCAGGGTCCGGGCGGTGGTCCGGGATGCGAGCCTCAGACCGGAAGGTTTTCGGGTTGATGTCCCCGAGAGGGGAGTGGTCCGGGTGTCCGGCGAAATCAATCCCCTGGAGTCGAAGGATCGTCTTCTCGACGCCATCCGGTCCGTGCCGGGCGTCGAAAAGGTCGAGTCCGGAATCCGTGGGGAAAAACTTCACGACATCTGAACGGGCGTCCCGGAACGGACCGGGACCGGGGCAGGGGGGATCGAAGGAGGAGGTGCGATGATCCGGGCGAAAGACATTATGACGAAGGAAGTGGTGACGGTCCGTCCCGAAATGGATATTCTTCAGGCCGCGAAGGTTCTCCTGGAGAATCATTTCAACGGCCTTCCCGTGGTCGACGGCGAGGGAAACCTCAAGGGGATTCTCTGCCAGGACGACCTCATCGTTCAGCAGAAGAGCATCCCCCTGCCGTCGGTGTTCACCCTCCTGGACGGGATGATCCCTCTCTTCTCGGGGAAGCGGATGGAGAAGGAGGTGAACAAGATGGTGGCCATGACCGTGTCGGAGGCCATGATCCCGAATCCCCTGACGGTGGAGCCGGACACGTCCCTGGAAGACGTGGCCACCCTGATGGTCCGGAAGAACATCCACACCCTTCCCGTTCTGGAAAACGGGAAGCTCGTGGGCATCATCGGGAAGGAGGACGTCCTCAGGACCCTGATGCCGTCGTCCGAGGACCGGTGATCCGCCGCGGCGTTTCCCCGTCCGCCGGGCCGGAACCGGTTACCGCTGTTTCCGGAAACCGTACAGGAAGCATCCCAGGGCGAGGAGAGTCAGGAGCACGGAACCGGCGGTGATCCAGGGCATTCTCCCGAGGAGCCACACCGGCCCGCCCAGAAGGGCCCCCGCCACGCGGCCCGAGCTGGAAGCGGCGATGTATGACGACATCATGGCGCCCCGCATTTCAGGAAACAGTTCCGTGGCCCGGGAAATGAGGGTGACGATCGAGAATTCCACGAACAGGAAAATGAGAAAGAGAACGGCGAGCGCGCCCGGGGCCGATCGGCCGAGAACGGGGATCATGCCGTAGGCCGCGGCGGAAAGAGCCGTTCCCAGCACCACGCCCCTCTGTAAGCCGATGCGGTCGGAGAGGGACGCCACGGTGATCTCTCCCAGAAGTTCGGCGATTCCCACCACGAAAACGGAACTTCCCAGGGCGATGAGGGACAGGTGGAAGGATTCCTCCATCCAGGCTCCGAAAACCATGAAAAAGAGATCGTTCGCCGCGCTGATGAAGAAGGCGAACCCCAGAACGCCCATGGCGGGCCGGCTCCGGAGCACCTCCCCCCAGGACGACAGAAGGGATCCCCGCGCCTTTCCCCCGGTCGCCGCGCGTCCGTTCCCGGACAGGAGAAAGAACAGGACCGCCGTTCCGATGAGGGACGCGATGCCGATGGCGAAAAAAGGCGACTGCCAGCCGTAACGGGCCATGAGGATTCCGACGAGGGGCACCCCGACGAGCGTGCTTCCCGCCCATCCCATCTCCGCGATCCCGATGGCCGTTCCCCGGCGGCGGTAGGGGACCCGTTCCGCCACGTAGGACAGGATGGACGGGTCGAGGGCGGCCTTGCTCATGCCCGCCAGAAGAAAGGCCGCGAAGAGGACCTCGTAGTAGGGGAAAAAAGCGGCTCCTAGCATGGCCAGGGAAAGAAGGGCGACCCCCGCAAGGATCACGATCCGGTGTCCGAAACGGTCTCCCAGGGGGCCGAAAAAGGGGCTCAGAAGGCCCGTCGCAGGGTTGGCCGCGACGAGGGCGCTCACGGCGGGCAGGGAGACGGCGAGTCCCCTCGCCAGTTCGGGGGCGAAGGGATAGGGGAACCGGCGGGCCGTGTTGACCAGGGCCCGGCAGAGCATGGCGACGGCGACCTGGAGCAGGAAACGGTTCCGGGAGGTTCCCCCGGCGGACCGCTCATCGGAAGGGGGTTCTTTCATGACAGGAGGGCCCTGACGCAGAAGAAGATCACCGCCCCCGAGTATGCGAGCTTGACCACCGTTCCCAGGACGGTGCCCGTGAAGGCGCCCCACGCCGCACGGAGGGCCTCTCTCTCCCCTTTTCTCGAAAGGAGTTCTCCGGCGAGGGCTCCGAGAAAGGCCCCCAGGAACAATCCGAAGGGAGGGAGAAAAAAGACGCCGATCAGCATTCCGAGAAGGGCCCCCAGGATCCCCCGGCGGGAGGCGCCGTATTTCCTCGCGCTCCGGAGAGGCAGGAAATAGTCGGCCGCCGTGACGGCGGCGGCGAGAACGGTCATGACCGCGAGGAAGGTCCCGCTGAAGGGCTCCCAGCCCCGGGCGAAGGAGAAGAGAAAGAGGGACAGGAGGCTGAGGACGGGCCCGGGCAGTATGGGGACGATGCAGCCGATCAGTCCGACGAAGGCGGCGGCGAGGGAGAGAACGACGAGGGCGATGGAAAGCCAGGCGGGGTCGGTCATCCCTTCTCCCGGAGGCGTTCCAGCCGCTCTCCCGCTTCCCTGAGGGTTTCCATCCGTTTGGCGAAGTGAAAGCGGATGTACCGGGAAACGGGTTCGGCGAAGAAACTCGATCCCGGGACGGCGGCGACGCCGATTTCCCTGGTCATCCACTCGCAGAAGGCGGTGTCGTCCTTCCACCCGAGGGAGGAGATGTCGGCCATGACGTAATAGGCCCCCTCGGGTTTCGTGCAGGGGAGCCCCGCCCTTTCGAGGTAGGGGAGAAAGAAGTCCCGGCGGGCCCGGTATCCCTCGCTGAGGTCCCTGTAGTATTCGTCGGGGAAGTTGAGCGCCGTCACCGCCGCCTCCTGGAGGGGGGCCGGCGCGCCGACGGTCAGGAAGTCGTGGACTTTCCGGGCGCCGTCGATGAGGACGGGCGGCGCGATGACGTATCCGAGACGCCATCCCGTGATGGAATACGTCTTGGAAAGGGAGCTGCAGGAAAGGGTCCGCTCGAACATCCCGGGGAGGGAGGCCATGTACGTGTGCCCGTAGGGCTCGTAGACGATGTGTTCGTAAACCTCGTCGGTGATGACGAAGGCGTCGAATTCCCGGGCGAGGGCGGCGATGAACTCCAGCTCCTCCCGGCTGAAGACCCGCCCCGAGGGGTTGGAGGGGTTGCACAGGACGAGGGCCTTGGGTTTCCGTTCGAAGGCCCTCCGGAGTTCCTCCCGGTCGAACCGGTACGCCGGCGGGTGAAGGGGGACGAAAACGGGCTTCGCCCCGGAGAGGATCGCGTCGGCGCCGTAGTTTTCATAGAAGGGGGAGAAGACGATCACCTCGTCCCCGGGATCGGCGACGGTCATCATGGCGGTCATCATCGCCTCGGTGCTCCCGCAGGTGACGACGATGTTCCGGTCCGGGTCGAGGGGAACGCCCATGAACCGGGACTGTTTCCGTGCCAGGGCTTCCCGGAAGTTCCGGGCGCCCCAGGTGACGGCGTATTGATGGGGCCCGACGCGGGCCACCCGCTCCAGCGTTTCCAGGAGCGCCGCCGGCGGGTCGAAGTCGGGGAATCCCTGGGACAGGTTGACCGCCCCGTGTTCGTCGGCGAGCCGGGTCATGGCGCGGATGACCGATTCGGTGAAGTGCCGGAGGCGGGAACTGGCGGACGGCATGGCGTTACCTCTTTCTTTATGGATTTGTTCCTTCATACTTCGAAGTGTCTCATCCGTCAAGAATCGGAAGGCCCGCCGCCGGCTTCTCCGGACCCCCGGCAATTGACAGCCCCCGGCCGGTCCTGATAAGGGAGAAGCGTCGGGAGAATCCCGATTTTCAGCGCCAGACTCCGGGTGAAACATGATGAAACCGGGAATCCTGTTCATGGGAACCCCTGAATTTGCCGTTCCCTCCCTGGAACGCCTTGTCCGGGACGGCTGGCCGGTTCTCGCCGTCGTCACCCAGCCGGACCGTCCCAGGGGAAGGGGGAAGAAGCTGGAGCCGCCTCCGGTCAAGATGCGGGCCCTGGAACTGGGGCTTTCCGTCCTCCAGCCGGAGAAGGTCCGCGAGGAATCCTTCCTTTCCGTGTTCCGAGACATGAAACCGGACCTGGTCGTCCTTGTCGCCTTCGGCCAGATCCTTCCCCGGGAGATTCTCGAGAGACCTCCCCTGGGCTGCATCAACGTCCATCCGTCCCTTCTCCCCCGGTACCGGGGGGCCGCGCCGATTCACTGGACCCTCCTGCGAGGGGAGGAAAAGACGGGCGTGACGATCCTCTTCATGTCCGAGGAGGTGGATGCGGGGGACATCATTCTCCAGGAGGAATCGGACGTTCTCCCGGAGGACACTTACGACACCCTGCACGACCGCCTGGCGCAAAGGGGCGCTTCCCTTCTCGCCGAAGCTGTCGGAAAGGTCGCCGGCGGGACGGCCGCCCGGACCCCCCAGGACGGGAAGAAGGCGACCTTCGCCCCCCGGCTGCCCGGCGACATGGGCCTCGTCAACTGGAACCGGGACGGCGGGGACATCGTGAACCTCGTCAGGGGACTGTCCTCGCAGCCGGGGGCCTACGCGTTCCTCGGGGGGCGGAAGATCAAGATCTACAAGGCGGCCTGGGAGCCCTCCCGGGAAGAAGCCGAACCTGGGACCCTCCTCGGGGAAACGGACAAGGGCCTGCCGGTGGCCGTCCGGAACGGGAGGGTGTACCTCCAGGAGGTTCAGCTGGAAGGGAAGAAACGGCTGCCCGTGAAGGATTTCCTCCGGGGGTTCCGCTTCGCTCCCGGGGAACGGTTCTCCTGACGGGCGGGGGGGAACGGTGAACCCGATCCCGGCGATCCGCCGGTTCCGAAACCCCCGGGCGACGCTTCCGGACGCCGGACGGACGAGCGGGATCCTTCTCCTGGCGGTTTTTCTTTTTCTTTCCCCGGCGGTCCGGGCGGCCGAATGCCCGGATCTCGGCTTTTCCGCGAAGGAAGAGGGGAAGAACGTTCCCCCGGGGTGGGAAGCCCTCACGTATCCATGGAAGGCGGAAAACCTCGTTTCCCTCGTACGGGAGGGGAAGGCGTGGGTTCTTCACGTGAAAAGCCGGCACAGCGTCTCCGGTGTCATGAAACGGTTCGACGGGACCGCTCCGGCGGACTGCCCCGGATTCTCCTGGCGCTGGAAGGTCAACCGGTCCGTGGGGATGGCGGTGGAGCACCTCAGGGATCGCTGCGACGCGGCCGCCCGGGTCCGGGTGATCTTCGGGAGGGAATCCCGGTCTCCCTGGGAGCACCCCCTGGTCGTCCGGTTCCTCCAGTCCCTCGGCGTCGACTCGCCCGTGATGGAGCCTCCGGGATACGGGATCGATTATCTCTGGGGCAACGGCCACCCGCCGGGGACCGTGCTCGACGACCCCCGGTCGTCGCGGAGAAAGCTCATGATCCTGGAGCAGGGAAACGAAAAGGCGGGCCGGTGGGTTTCGGAGAAACGAGATCTCGAGGACGATTTCCACCGCTGTTTCGGGGATTCCTCGCCGGGCGTTGCCGCCGTCGTTCTCCTTTCCGACACCGACGACACGAACGAAGGCGTGGAAGCCTGGTTCGGGAATCTCAGGTTCACGGGGCCCGCGGGGAAACGATCCGGGGGGAAATGAGCTTGACCGGCGATTCCGATTTGTTTATCCTGACGGCAGACGTTTTCCCGTGAGGGGAAGTGAATCCATCGGGAAGGAGTGAAAGCATGAAGGACAGGGAACGGTTGGATGCCTTGGAAGTTGCCCTGAACAATGAGACCCGCGAGCGGGAATTCTACCTCCAGAATGCGAAACGGACGACGAACCCCGTTGGGAAAGCCATGTTCCGGCAGATCGCCGACGAGGAGCTGGAACACTACGAAAGGCTGAAGGAACTCCACGGGAAATGGAAGAAGGAACAGAAATGGCCGGAAACGGTTCCCCTCAAGGTCAGGAACACCCTTGTCCGGGATGTTCTCAAGGGGGTGCTGGAAAAGACGGCCAAGCTTCCCCCCGGGGACGACAACGACCTGGCGGCGGTCAGGGCGGCCATCGAGTTCGAGGCCGCCGGCGCGGTGTACTACGCCGATCTTCGGGACAAGTCGACCGATCCTAAGGAAAAGGCGTTCTTCAACCTTCTTGCGGACATGGAGCACGAGCATTACGTCACGTTGAAGGACACGGAGGAACTCATGACGAATCCCGAGTCGTGGTTCCGGGAAAAGGAAAAAACGGGACTCGACGGAGCGTAGGAATCCCATGACAAAAAAAACGGTTTTCTCCCTTTTGGTCGTTTTGCTGCTCCTGCTTCAGAGCCTTCCGTCCCTAGCTGAAACGGCGGAAGAACTGTACCGGAAGGGCATGGATCTGGCGGCCAGGAACGTGTACGGGGAAGCGATCGACGTCTTCACAAAGGCCGTCACCCTGGATCAGACGCTTGCCCCGGCCTACCTGGAACGGGGGAGGATGTATTTCGCCATGAACCCGAGCTTCTGCACCGAGGCCCGCGCCGATTTCACGACGGCCATCAGACTCACCCCGGATGACCCCGTTCCCTACTATGAAAGGGGTCTTCTGAACGCCTTTCTGCTTCAGAACGAACAGGCCCGGGCGGACATGGAGACGGCGGCCGGTCTCGGCCACAAGGGTGCCCGGGAATGGCTGGAGAAGGAAGAAAAGTCGGTCGTTGTCTCTCCAACCGTCCAGAAATGACGGACTCGTAAAAAGTTCCTGTAATAACGCACATCCGAAATGATCGGGAACCCGCCCGAAAGGATCTCCGCCTCCTGAGAGGGGGGCGGAGATTCCGGGGAAATGTCTTGCCGTTCTCCTCGATTTCCTGAACAGGATGATTCCTTCCCGGATTGGGATCCCGCCGCCGCTGAGGCGGATACGGGGATTTCCGTGTCCGCGCCCCTCCCTGAATCTCCTTCGAGAGTCCCGACCGCCGGCCGGTGCCCCGCCCTTGGAGATGCCAACCGCCAATCCGAAGCTGCCAACCCTGGTGAATGGGTGACCGTCGCCTGAAAAATGGTTTCCGGCGCCGGCTGCGGCCGGAATTCCCGGGGGAGAACTTCAGAAAGCCATAGTAATGAAAGCAAGTTAGCCTTAAGTCGAAGGATCGGGAAGTGCGGCGCGGCACTGCGGGGAGGCTCTCCGCCGGATGGCAACCCCGGTGTTCCCGGAGAAGGCGAAAAACCGATGATAAATCAAATAAAACGATAAGATACACCAATGGCACAACCCTTGTATTACTTGTACGCACGGCCTCCGGAAACCGCTGACGGGGCGATGCCCGCGGACGGCGCTTCAGGGGGTTCGAAAAACACGGAAAATGGGGGGTTCCCGGCATGCGTACAAGAGCGGAGGAAGATTTCCCGGCGGGCGAAAAAAAATGGGAAGTGCGGAAAGGGAAGGGCCGGTCTTCGGGCCGATGGCCCGGATTCATCAGGGCGGCGGTCCTGTCGGTCGCCGCCGCTGCGCTGGTTCCGGCGGTTCCCGGGCCGGCTGCGGCCGGAGATCGGGCACCATCCGCCGTGGACCGCGGCGTTGCGGCGAAGCGTCTGGAATCGTTTTCCTGCTTCTTCGTACCCAACGAGGGGCAGATGGAGGAGGCGGTCGCCTTCGCGGCGAGAACCGGCGGCGGCTTCCTGCGGGTGACCCGGGACGGGGCCGTGGAGCACGTATTCCCGGTCGGGAAAGGGACGGTCCGGAAGGTCACCGAGACCTTTCTCGACGGCAGGGCCGTCCGTCCGGAGGGGCGGGAGCTTCTGCCGACGAGGATTTCTTCCTTTCTCGGGAGGGATGCCTCCCGGTGGCGGTCCGCCCTGCCGTCGTGGGGAGAGGTTTCCCTCGGAGAAGTCTACGACGGCGTCACCGTCCGCCTGAGGGCGAAAAGCGGGACGGTGGAAAAGCTGATCACCGTCGGTCCTTCGGCGGACCCCTCGGCGATACGGATCGGGATTTCCGGGGGGCAGTCCCTGTCGGTAACGGACGGGGGCGAACTGGCGATCGGGACCTGCGACGGGATGGTGACCCTGTCGAAACCGGCGGCATACCAGGAAATCGACGGCGGGAAGATCGCCGTCCCCGTTTCCTACGTCCTGCGTGACGGGAAGGAGATGGCCTACGGATTTTCCCTGGGGGCGAGGGACCCCCGGTTTGCCGTGGTCATCGATCCCGTTCTCCGGTGGCTGGAACTGGGAGGAAGCAGCGAGGATGTGATCTTTTCCATTGCCGTCAGTCCCGTGAATGGGAAGGTGTACGTTTACGGCCGCACGAATTCCCCCGATTTCCCCGGCACGGCGGGAGGAGCTCAGCAGCGGCCCGTATCGGTACGGCAGGACGCGTTTATCGCCTGTCTGAGCGACGACCTTTCCTCTCTTCACCAGGCCACCTATCTCGGTGGTACCGGAGACGACCACCCTGAGATCGAACGGGTCGGCTCCGCCATGGCGATCCATCCCGTGGACGGGACGGTTTACGTGGCGGGGTGTACGGGGTCCAACGATTTTCCGGGTACGGCGGGAGGGGCGCAGCCCGGGCCGGCCGTACGCGACCAGACCAACGGTTTTATCGCCCGTCTGAGCGCGGACTTGAAAAACCTCATCCAGGCCTCGTATCTGGGGGGAAAAAGCGGCATGAGCAGTGCGACCGCCGTTGCGATCCATCCCGGGGACGGGTCGGTCTATGTCGCAGGCCAGACATGGGATTCCCAATTTTTGGGAACGGCCGGAGGGGCGCAGCCCGATGCCCCCGGAAAGGGCGACGGCTTCATCGTCCGCCTGACCGGCGACCTGAAGGGAATCCTTCAGGCGTCGTACGTCGGGGGAAGCGACCAGGACGCCGCGATGGCGGTTGCGATCCATCCCGATGGGTCGGTCTATGTCGCCGGTTTTTCGAAATCGGGGGATCTGCCGGCGGCGGAAGGGGCGTTTCGGACCGCGGCCGGGCCCGCCGATATGCAGGGATTTGTCACCCGCATGGACGCCGGGCTGACGCGGTTTCTCCGGACGGCCTGCCTCGGCGGGGGGGTGGCATGGACCGAGATCCGCTGCGCGGCCGTGAGCCCCTTTGACAGAACCGTTTTCGTGGGCGGACTGACGAGAATAAAGGCCAACCTGTTTCCCGGCGTCGCCGGGTCGGTTCAGCAAAAGAACGGCGGCGAGAGGGACGGCTTCATTTCCCGTTTCAGCGGGGATCTTTCGGTTCTTCACCGGTCCACGTACGTCGGCGGCTTGGGAGATGATGAACTCTATTGCCTTGCAATCCGTCCCGGGGACGGCGTCGTGTATGCGGGGGGGATATCCATTTCCCCTGATTTTCCCGGTACGGCCGGGGGGGCGGTGCCCGTGATGAACGGGACATATGACGCCTTCCTCATGGGATTGAATCCCGACCTGGCGACGCGGATCGGGGCGACCTTCGTCTCTCCTTCCGGGCGTGACGGCTACTGTAAAGGCGTGGCGGTTCATCCCGACGGCAAGACGGTCTATGTCTGCGGAGGAAGCGTCGACGAGCCGAAAACGGACGGGTTGCTCGCCCGCGTGGAGGCATCTCTCGGGCCGAGCCCTGTCCTGACGGTGACGAAAACGGGCGAGGGGACGGTTGTTTCGGAGCCCCCGGGGATCGACTGTCCCGAGACGGCATGCCGGGCCGTGTTCAGGAAGGGCGCGGAGGTGACCCTGACGGCCGCCGCCGCCCCAGGTTACGTCCTCGACGGCTGGGATGTCGCCGGCGAGCGCAAGACGGAAAATCCCCTTTCGGTGACCCTGACGAGCGACATGGATGTGGAGGCTTTTTTCAAGACGTCTTCCAACCCCGTGCCGGTCCTGTCGTCGCTGGAGCCCTCTTCGGCGGTCGCCGGCGGTCCGTCGTTCGTCCTGAAAGCGACGGGAAGCGGCTTCGTGGGGTCTTCGACGGTGCGCTGGAACGGTGAGGACCGGCCGACGGAATTCGTTTCAGGGACGGAGCTTTCCGCGTCGATTCCGGCACAGGACATCGCGGACATCGGGGAAGCCCGGGTGACGGTGTTCACCCCCGGGCCCGGCGGCGGGGAATCGGAGCCCCTCGAATTCGAGATCCTGCGGCGGAAACCTCCCGTTCTCGATGAGATCGTGCCCGACTGGGTCCACCCGGGAGGCGACGGGTTGCGGATGACGGTTTACGGGTCGGATTTTTCAGCCGATTCCGAGGTCCGCTGTAACGGGGAGAAACGGGAGACGGAACATAGAGGCGCCGGGGAGCTTCAGGCGTTCATCGATGCGGGGGATGTGGCTGATGTATCTTTCAACAAAGTGACGGTGTTCACCCCGGGCCCGGAGGGGGGAACGTCGGATGAACTGATATTTGTAGTAACACGTGACAATCCGTTACCGGAAATCCGCATTCTGGAGCCGCCCTCGGCGGACGCCGGGGGGGAGGGGTTCTTCCTGACGGTGCGGGGGCAACACTTTGCCCCGTCCTCCCTCGTAACATGGGACGAAGAGGCGCTGGAGACGGAATTCGTTCATACGGGCAAGCTCAGGGCATGGGTGCCTGCGGAACGGCTCAATGTCGCAGGGAAGATTCCGATAACGGTTTGTACTCCACCGCCTGGAGGGGGGACATCCGATATGAAGAGCTTCAAAATTACGGGTGGGACCTTTCCCGTTCCGGATGGTTCCCGGCCCGTTTCGCCGGAAGGGGCCGGGAAGTCGACGGCGGCCTCGTCCGCCGGGGGGCCGGCGGGAGAGGCGCTCCCCGCACCCAGTCCGGGCCGGTCATACTGGGACGTGGAAATCTACCAGATTTCTCCCGTTTACAGGAAAGCCGGAGGGGAAGGGTTTGTTCTGGAAGTGTCTTCATATAATACGAGACACCCCGATACGGCGATCCGATGGAACGGGAAGGACCTGCCGATTGTCGAAATAGGGTACGGCGTCAATAACAGGGCGGTAACTTACTATGTCCAGGTATCGGCGGAGGACATCGCCGTTCCGGGCATCGCTGATGTGACCGCCTTCGTTCCCGACGGGAAGGGCGGGGGGATGGAGTCCCCGCCGCTTCACTTTTACATTACCGATGGGAATATCCCGATCCTCGTGGAGTTGCTTCGGCCAAGTGTTCTTTTAAGAACATCGCGTGGTGAGAATTTGGAGATTTGGGGGTGCAACCTCATAGATGGGAAGGGCAGCACCGAAAAACGGAAAACGGTTGTCGTCGTGAATGGAATTGAAAGAGGCGGTTTGACCTCCGCCTTCGGGCTCTTCAAGGATTCTTTCCTTACAGTGCTTCTTCCTGAAGATTATTCGGGTATTGACACCCTGGAGGTTTGCCTGAGGAATAAGATCGACGGAGCCGTGTACGATTCGGATCCGGTGACGATCAGGGTTTGGGAGGAGAATCCCGTTCCGGTAACCGGTTTCATTCTTCAGTACAACCAGTATCCGCTGTCGAAGCGGTGTCCGTTGCGCATCCTTGGCAAAGACTTTGCCCGGTATGAAGATATGGACATAGAATGGAACGGAACGCTGGCATACAGAGATTGGTTCAAGAGTCATATCAACCCATACGCCGGTGAGGTCCGGGTGACGCAACTTCCCCCGGATCTGTGCAATGATCCCGGGATTGTGACGATCCGTGTGGTGAACAATGGCCCCGGCGGCGGGAAATCGGAACCGATGGTGGTCCACTTCCTGGCGCCGGTGCCGGTCCTGGACGGGCTGGAGCCGCCCTTCGCGGTGGCGGGCGGGCCGTCGTTCACACTGTCGGCGCAGGGGTCGTCGTTTGTCTCCCGTAGCGCCGTCCGCTGGAACGGGGAGACCCTGGAACGGACCGGCGGGAACGGCACCCGGATCGCGGCGACCGTTCCGTCCGGGCGAATCCCATCGGCGGGGACGGTGCCGGTGACGGTGTACACGCCCGGCGGCGGGGAATCGGAGCCGGTGTCCTTCGAAGTGAGGATGGAGTATCCCGTTCCGACGGTGACGAAGCTGGATCCGTCCTCGAAGAAGGCCGGCGGACCGCAGTTCACCCTCAAGGTGGAGGGAACGGGGTTCGCGGGCGCCTCGGGATCGGCGAAAGGCTCCGTGGTGCGCTGGAACGGCGAAGACCGGCAGACCCGGTACGAGAGCGCCACGGTGCTTGCCGCATCCATCCCGGCGACGGACGTTTCGAAGCCGGGTACCGCGACGGTGACGGTGAAAAACGGCGAAGAGAAGGTGTCGAACGGCGCCTTCTTCACGATCGAAAAATCGTCGCCGGACGAGGTTCCCACACCGGTGGTGACGGGGATCTCTCCCTCCTCCGCAGTCGCGGGGGATCCCGAGACGACCCTGTCGGTGACGGGCACGGGGTTTTCGGGGGACGCCCGGGTACTCTGGGACGGGGGGGAGCGCAAGACGGCCCGTGTAAGAAGCGGGACGAAACTGTCCGCCGTTCTGCCCGCCTCGGATCTGGCCGTGCCGGGACGGCACCTGGTGACGGTGTACAACCCGGGGACGGCGGGACAGTCCGGGAAAGTGTCGAACGGGATGAACTTCACCGTCCGTGAAAAGGGAGGGGGGCAGGCCATCCCGACCCTGAACGCGTGGGGGATGATCGTCCTCACGGTTCTCGTCGGTGCCGCCTCCGTCCTCCGGATGCGGCGGCGGGAGGGAAACCGGTAGAAAAACGGTGTGGGCAGGGCCTCCCGAAAACGGGGGGACCGGATCGGCGGGAAAGAGAACGGGTGTCGCTCCTTGCGGGAGGCGGCACCCGTTTTGTTTTACCACATGGTTTCATGACGGATTTTCCCCGGAAGCCGTCAAAGTCGGAAAAGGGATTGAAGCGAAACGCGATCCTGTTGTAAACAGGATGTCGTATGTTCCCCCGCTCATCCCGGGATCGAACGGGGACAGGGGAAGGTCTATCACAATCACGAAAAAGGGGGCGGAAAATGGAATTCAGACACCTGTTCACGCCGATCTGGATCGGGGGGATGGAAGTCCCGAACCGGATCGTCATGCTTCCCATGACCACGGGTTATACCGAACCGGATGAAACGGTGGGCCGGCGGTTCATCGACTTTTTCGCCGAGAGGGCGAAAGGCGGCGCCGGGCTGATCGACATTCCCTTTTCGCCCATCCGCGCGGGGTCTCCCGTGGAACCGGGGCTCTTCGACGATCGTTTCATTTCTCCCGTGCGGGAGCTGACGGCGCGGATCCGGGGCGAGGGATCGAAAGCGGCGGCCCAGCTCATCATTTCCTATCATGTCATTTTCGGGGACGGCGTGCCGGAAGTGGTGGGTCCGTCGCCGGTGCTGAACCAGATGATGCGGGTCGTTCCGAGGGTCCTCACGGTCGAGGAGATCCGCTTCATCGTGAAGGAGTATGGGCGGGCGGCACGACGGGCCCGGGAAGGGGGATTCGACGCGGTGGAAATCCTCGTCGGCGGGGGCTACCTCCTCAACCGTTTTCTTTCCCCCATCACCAACCGGCGTGAGGACGATTACGGCGGGAGCCTGGAAAACCGGATGCGGATCGCGCTCGAAATCGTCGAAGCGGTGCAGCGGGAGGCCGGGAAGGACTTTCCCGTCGGGTGCCGCCTCAACATCGAGGAACAGATGCCCGGGGGGCATACGCTCGCGGAGTCGAAAGTCGTGGCGAAGGCCCTGGAGAAGGCGGGTGTTTCCTTCATCAACGTGTACACGGGCTGGCACGAATCGCCCATTCCCACGGTTGCGCCGTCGCTGCCCAAGGGCGCTTTCGCCCATCTCGCCGGGGGGATCCGGGAACAGGTCGGCATCCCGGTGATCGCAGCCAACCGGATCAACGATCCCTTCGTGGCTGAGAGGATCCTCGCGGAAGGAAAGGCCGATCTCACAGGCATGGCGCGGGCCCTTCTCGCCGACCCGGAACTGCCGAACAAGGCCCGGGAGGGCAGGACGGATGAAATCGTCCCCTGCCTGGCCTGCTCCAACTGCCTGGCGGAGATCATGGGCACCTACAAGAACTGGGGGAAATCCTTTGCCACGTTCTGTACGGTGAATCCCCGGGCGGGGAGAGAGGCGGAAACGATACCGCGGCCGGCTTCCCGCAAAAAGAAGGTGTTCGTCGCCGGCGTGGGGCCCGGCGGCATGGAGGCGGCCCTCACTGCGGCGGAAAGGGGCCACGATGTGACCCTTTTCGAGAAGGAAAACGCCCTCGGGGGCAGGCTTCTCACGGCGGCCATCCCGCCCTTCAAGGGGGAGATCGGGACTCTTGTCCGGAGCATGGCGGCACGGATGAAAAAGGCCGGGGTCCGGGTGCGGCTCGGTGAGACCCTCGGAACCGGGACCGTCGAAAAGGAGGCCCCCGACGCCCTGATCGTGGCAACGGGCGCCGAGCCCATCGTTCCCGGAATCCCCGGCGTGGGAGGAGCCCATGTCGTGCAGGCGGAGGATATCCTCACGGGCCGGAAGGCGGCAAAGGGGGCCGTGATCATCGTGGGAGGCGGCATGGTCGGCCTCGAGACGGCGGAATTTCTCCTCGAACACGGGGAAGGCGTCATGTCGGTCCTGGTCCTGGAGATGCTGGAACGCATGGCGGAGAACGTTTCTCCCACCTACCGGCCCTTTTTCCTCGGACGGTTGAAAAAGGAGGGCGTGGGAATGGAAACGCATGTCCGGGTGGAAGAGATCACGGACAGGGGCGTGAAGGTCCTCCGGAAGGGCGGGCCCGATTTCATTGCCGGGGACACGGTGGTCCTTGCGGTGGGGTTCCGAACGGACCCGGAGAAGACCTGCGTGTTCGGGGAATGCGCCCCCGACGTCCGTTCCGTGGGGGACTGCGTCAGGGCCCGCATGATCCGGGATGCCGTGGAGGAGGGATTCAACGCCGGAATGTCGGTGTAGACCGGCGGGCGGGCAGGCCGGGCCGGTCCCGCTGCGGGGGCCGGCCCCGGAATTATGCGGTGTGGCCGTCGAAGAGATCGATCACCGAATTGACGTCCGTCGACGCGTTCTGGACCGCCTGCATGTATGCGGCGGTCGACTTGAGCGCCGCGAGCTGTCGCGAAATCACGTCCCCCACATAGGAAAGGTCCGCGTCGCTTTCCGCTGTGGAGCCGCTTGCCTTCGCCGTGACGGTTTTCTCCTGGGAGTCGAAGGCTTCCGTCCCTCCGGCGTCGTCCGTCGTCGAGCACGACCCGGTGCAGGCGCAGGCATCCGAGGACAGCGTCTCCTCCGATTCGGACGCGGCCGTTTCTTCGACCGCGGCCGCCTCCGCCTCTTCCGCGCCCGAACCGGTCCACAGGGACAGGGAGCTCCACTGGGGCGTGGACTGGCAGGAACAGGCGTAGCAGCGGGAGTGCCTGCCCGAAAGTCTTCCGTACTCGTCCCTCGTGATGTCCTCCCACCCATGGAGGTCGGGATCGTACGTCACGGTGTACACGGCCGAGGACGAACAGCCCGAGGACGTTCCGGTGTCGTTCGTGACCGGCCGTTGATTGACGTATTGTTCTGAAACGTCGAGGTTCGCATTGGCCCGGAACCACGAACCGAGGGTGCCGTCGTCCTGGATCTCGGCCATCGACTCGCCTGAATAGGACGATGCGTACCACCGGTCGTCGATCTTCAGCACGGAAAAGACTCTCGAGTCCTGTACCTGGGGAATGACAGACATCTCCCGCCTCCTGGGGATTTTTTTCCCGGGGCGCCGTTCCATCGCCGAACCGCCCGGGGATTCTTCCCTGCGGGACGTCGACGTTCACGAACGGCCCGCGTCCGATACCATCATCAAGCAATCAGCATGCCACTGGGCAACGCTCGCGAGGGAAAACCCGTCCGGTCTTCCAGGATATTTAAGAAATACATATCGTTACCACATCTTCGGCGGAGGGCGGGGAAGGTGCGGCCGCCGGCGCCGAAATGTCCCGATCTCCGCCGGGAGGCATGAAATTCCCATGGTCCCGCCGGATGTAGGGCAGAACTTTCCCTCTCCGGGGATCCGGTGCCCGCCTTGGAAAGATTTTCCGGAGTCCGCCCGGTCCGGGCGGAGAAGGGGAAAAAAAACGTTTCCATTTTCGATGATTCATGATATGCACGCGGGTTCTTGCCATGATGAAACCACAGCGCTTCGCCTGTGGTTTTTATTTTTGAGAGGTCCCCGGTTTTCGAGGACCTCGTGGACATCCATGAAGGAAGGATCGGGTATGAGAAAGGAAGATGTGATTCTATTCAGCGGCGGTGCAGGGGGTGCGGAGGCGGAATTCGGCGAGAACGCGGAACGGTGCGGGATCGACGAGGTGAATTTCACGTTTGACGGACACAACATCGTCCGCCGGCGAGGGCTCCGGGTCCTCAACGAGGAAGAGTTGAAAAACGGGGACGTCAGCCTGGAGTATGTCTCCCGGTTGATGAACCGCCGTTACACGGACAACCCCACGTTCCGGAAGATTCTCCAGAGCATCTGGTATCAGGTCAACTACGGGCGGGAGATTTTCGTGATCGGTGAAATCCTGGAAGACAGAACCGTCAAGGGCGGCACCGGATGGGGCGCCGAGTTCAGCAAACTCTGCAACAAACCCCTCCACGTGTTCGACCAGAAACGGGATGCCTGGTTCCGATGGGACCGCATGGACTGGGCGGCATGCCGCAAGGACGATGAACCGGTCATCGACAGCGTTCGTTTTACAGGGACGGGGACGCGCTTTCTTCAGGAGAACGGGAAGCGGGCGATCCGGGAGCTCTTCGAAAAATCGTTTTCATAAGGAACGGAAGGCCGCCGCAGGGAACCACATCGCCTTTTTCCGAAAGCGCTTGAAATGTACAGAAAATTCCTGTAACATCGGTCCCGCCCGGAGGAGGGGGAATCGCGCATGATGAAAAGCGTCCTATGTCAGCAATGATAAAGATTCTGACCTCCCTCACCCGGGAAAAGGCAAGAAGAAGCATTGTCGTATTCTTCTTTCTGTCGGCGGTTCTTCCACTCCTCATCCTGCTCTATTTCACTTTCAACCATGTTCTTCCCGTCCTGAGCGGGGAACAGGTGAATTCCCTTGCGTTTATTTTCACCCTGTGCGTTCTGGCCATGCTTGGGCTTCCCTTCCTGGGTTTTTTCCTGGTGCACCGCTGGATCCTCTCCCTGGAAGCGCTTGCCAGGGAAGTCCGGAACGGGACCGCCGGGGCGGCCGCGGCGGCCGGTCTGCCGGAGGATCCGCCGGAGCAGAACGAGGTCCTTGCCCTGCGGAAGGCCTTTCTCCACCTGCGGGGCGAACTCGAGGACAGGATGGGGAAAGTTTTTCAGTATTCCGACCGGCTGATCCAGACAAGCGAGAAATTGTACGAGCTTTCCTTCACCGACGAGCTCACCTCCCTGTACAACCGGCGCTATTTCGACTTCCGGCTCGCCGAGGAGGTCAGCAGGGCCGACCGGTACGGTCACGACCTTGCGATTATCATGATCGATATCAATGACTTCAAGCTCTACAACGACACATACGGCCACTACATGGGGGACGAGATCCTTCGCCGTTTCGGGAACCTGATCCGGGATGTCATCCGGAAGTCGGACATCCCCTTCCGTTACGGCGGCGACGAGTTCGCCATCCTTCTTCCCGAAAGCTCCGCCGATATGGCGGAGGTCGTTGCCCGCAGGATGAACGCCGCCCTGGATACCCTTCCGCTCCGCGACGGCGGGGGAAACCAGGTGGTCGGCGTCTCGGCGAGCTGCGGCGTGGCGGCCTACACCCGGAAAAGCGGCGGAGAGGATTTCGTCAGAAAGGCGGACATGCTGCTCTTGAAGTCGAAAGGCGAAAAGAAGGGAAGGATCGCCCGTCTCGACCCGGTCGCCGGAAACGGGGCCGATACGCCGCAGTAAGGGCCTCCGGAAAAAGGATGCCCTGCCGGGAAGGATGATGTTCTCGGAAGCCTTCATCGAGGGCATGCTCCCGGAAGAATCCCATTCGTTTTTCCCAGAAGACCCATTCGATCCGTACCCCGGCCCTTGAGGGCCTTTTTTTATGGTCGCCGCCCCGGCACCGGTCCCTCCCGGTGCGTGGCAGTCCCATGTTTCCGTGGTCCGGCCCTTGATGGCCGGTTTTTTTATGATTGCCGTCCCCGTACCGGTCCCTCCCGGTGCGGGGCAGTCCCATGTTTCCGTGGTCCGGCCCTTCAGGGCCGGTGTATCGCCGAAGCGCCGCCGTCCCGACCGCCTCTCGTCAGAAATCCATTGACAGAAACCCGTTCCCCGTGCATAAGGGAATGACCGCGGTTATTAAATAACCACGGTCAGAATCAATCCGGGCCGGTGGGACATGGGGATCGCGGAGAGAAAGCGAAGAGAGCGGGAGATCCGGACGAACCTCATCCGGGACAGCGCCGCCGACGTGTTCTACAGGAAAGGATACGATGGAACGACCATGGAGGAGATCGCCGCTCTGGCGGAGGTCTCCAAGGCCACCGTTTATCTCTATTTCCGGAGCAAGGAAGACCTGTATTTCAGCATCGTCGAACCGGCCCTTCACAGCCTCGGGGAAACCCTCGCGGAAATCGCAGGAAACGAATCCGAGTCCGCCGATGTCACGATCCGGAGGATCGTGGAAGCCACCTATGCATTCTACCTGAACGCCCCCGACGCCTACCGCCTCATTTCCCGGTACAAAGCCTCGGAGTTTTCCAAACTCCTGTCGGAAAACAAGCTGGACTGTCTGAAAAAGCTCATGCGCACCAATCTGATGCACCTGGAGCGGACCCTCGTGAAAGGGGTCTCCCAGGGCATCTTCAAGGAGATGGACCCGGTGGTCACCGCGGTGATTTTCTGGAACGCCTTCATGGGCGTCATCCAGTACCAGGAAAACCGGATGGACGAGGGAAGGTCGGACTACAGGAAATCAACCCTCGACGCGGCGGTCCGCCTGATTCTGCGGGGTCTCGGGAAGTGAGGGTGCCTGTTATGAAAAGGAGCGGCCGGTGACCGGCCGCATGGACGAAAAAGGGGGAGGTGACGCGTGAACATCGAAGGGTCTGTTGCGATCGTGACGGGAGGCGCTTCCGGTCTCGGGGAAGCATGCGCGGAGGAACTCGTGAAGGGGGGCGCGAAAGTCGCCGTCTTTGACGTGTCCGGCGAAAAGGGAGAGGAAGCGGTCCGGCGGCTGGGCAAAGAGGCGATATTCGTCCATGCCGATGTGACGAGCGAGGAGGATGTGACGAAAGGGATCGAACGGGCGGCTTCCTCGCTCGGTCCCGTACGGATCGTCGTGAACTGCGCGGGAGGCGGGCTTCCCATGAAGGTCCTCACGAAAAAGGGCCCCATGCCCCTTGCGGCCTTCAACAGGACCCTCCAGATCAACCTGGTGGGAACCTTCAACGTCATCCGCCTCGCCGCGGCGCGGATGGTGAACAACACGCCCCTCGAATCGGGGGAGAGGGGGGTGATCGTCAACACGGCATCCATCGCCGCCTTCGAAGGGCAGGTCGGCCAGGCCGACTACAGCGCCGCGAAGGGGGGGATCGTCGGGATGACCCTTCCCATCGCCCGGGAACTGGCCGATTACGGGATCCGGGTCATGACCGTCGCGCCGGGGCTCTTCGACACGCCGCTGCTCCAGGTGGTCCCGGAACCCGTCCGTGTGGCCCTCGGAAAGGCCACGCCGTTTCCTTCGCGTCTCGGGACGCCGCGGGAATTCGCCGGCCTCGTCCGGCACATCATCGAGAATCCCATGCTGAACGGCAGCGTCATACGGCTCGACGGCGCACTGAGGCTTTCGGTGAAATAGTAAGAAAGACGAATCAACACTTTTTCGAACGGCAAAGTAAAAAGCTCCAGAGGCAAGGCGCCCGAATAACGAGGACTGAGGCGTACTTATGGTACGCCGCAGGGACGAGGGATGAAGGGCAACGCAGCATATGGACTTTTTACGATGCCGTCAGGCTTTCGGCGAAATGATTTCCCTGGAAAGGGTAGAAAGGATCGGGAACCGCCATGAACACGAATCAGGATATCGTCATGGTCAGCGCCGTCCGCACGCCCTTCAGCCGGTTCGACTCGGCCATGGCCGACATTCCCAGCATCGACCTGGGGATGATCGTCATGAAGGACGCGGTCCGCCGGGCGGGCATACCGCCGTCGGCGGTGGATGAGATCAATTACGGGAGCTGCGTTCTCGCCGAGTGCGCCCTGGAGACGGACGTGCCGGCGCGGCAGGCGACCCTCCTTGCGGGATTTCCCCCGGAAAACATCTCGCTCACCCTGGACCGGGCCTGCTGTTCCTCCCTCACGGCCCTACGGATGGGTGTGCGGGCCGTCCGGGCGGGAGAGGCGGAGGTCTGCATGGCCGTCGGGGCGGAAAACATGCCCCGGACACCGCACCTCGCACCGGGGCTCCGGCGGGGGGTCCGGCTCGGCCCCATCACGCTCGTCGATAACATGTACGAAATCGGCTACCGGGCCAAGGGCTTCAACTCGGTGGCCGTGGACGCGGGAGAAGTGGCCCTGGAACAGGGTGTGTCCCGGGACATGCAGGACCGGTGGGCCCTCCTGAGCCAGGAACGATACCAGGATGCCTTCGCCGCGGGGAAGTTCCGTGTGGGGGAGGAACTCGTTCCCGTCGTGATTCCCCGGACGAAGGGAGAACCCCTGGTCATCGACCGGGACGAGAGTCCCCGGAAAACGACCCTGGAGTCCCTGGCGAAACTGAAACCGATTTACGGGAGCCCGACGGTCACGGCGGGGAACGCCCCGCCGATGAGCGCCGGGGCGAGCGCCATCCTTTTCATGACCCGGGCGAAGGCGGACGCGTTCGGACTCGAACCCCTCGCGACGATCGTCGCTTCCGTGGCGACCGCCACCGAACCCAGGGGGATCGCCGTCGTTCCGGCCTTTACGATACGGAAGGGGCTCGAAGCGGCGGGGCTGTCCCTGGACCGGGTCGATCTCCTGGAGATCAACGAGGCCTTTGCCGCAATGCCCCTCGTGTCCACGAAGATCCTGGCCGGGGGCGACGACCGGCGGTGGGAGGAACTCCGGGAGAGAACCAACGTGAACGGCGGGGCCATCGCCATCGGCCATCCCGTCGGGGCGAGCGCGGGCCGGATCGCGATGACCCTGGCCTACGAACTCCGGAGGAGAGGCGGCGGCTGGGGGGCCGCGGCCATCTGCGGGGGCCTGGCCCAGGGAGAGGCGGTCATCCTTCGGGTGGACCGGTGAGCGGGAAAGGGGGGGGCATGAACTTTCATCTGACCGAAGAACAGCGGATGATCCGGGACACGGCGGCAAAGTTCACCGAGGACGTCATCGTTCCCCGGGCGGAGGAAATGGAGCGGACCGGCGAGTATCCCTACGACATCATGGAACGGATGGCCGGTCTCGGAATGATGGGGATCCCGTTTTCCCCGGAGGACGGCGGGAGCGGCGGGGACTGGGTGGGGATGCATCTGTGCATCGAGGAAATCTCCCGGGGAGATGCGAGCCTCGGCGGGCTTCTCGACGTGACGACCTGCGTCGTCGCCCAGGAACTCCAGGTGTTCGGGACGGAGGCGCAGAAGAGGAAATGGCTCGTTCCCATGGCCGGGGGAACCGAGATCGGGGCGTTCGGCCTCACCGAACCCGGGGCAGGCTCCGACGCGGGGGCGACGAGAACCACCGCCGTCCCGGACGGGGATTCGTGGGTGATCAACGGGACGAAGCAGTTCATCACGAACATAGGCTTCCGGAACGCTTCCCTCGTGATCGTCACGGCCGTCACAGGCGGCGGGACGGGGGAGAAGGCGATCGATACCTTCATCGTTCCGAAGGGAACGCCCGGATTCCGGCTCGGGAAGAAGTATGACAAGATGGCCTGGCAGCATTCGGCCACCCACGAGTGCATCTTCGAGGACTGCCGCATTCCGGGGGATCATTTCCTGGGGAAGGAAGGGAAGGGGCTGAGCCAGCACCTTGCCGTCCTGCAGACGGGGAGGATCAGTGTCGCCGCCATGAGCGTGGGACTCGCCCGGGCCTGCTTCGAGGCTTCCCTCCGGTACGCCAGGGAGCGGGTCCAGTTCGGACGGCCCATTTACCAGTTCCAGGCCGTTTCCTTCAAGATCGCCGACATGGCCATGAACATAGAACTTGCCAGGAACATGTACCTCAAGGCGGCATGGTTGAAGGACAACGGCCTGCCCCACGTTCTCGAGGCGGCCTACGCAAAGCTCTTCGCGTCGGAGATGTGCGAGCGGGCGGCGAGCGACGCTTTCCAGATCCACGGGGGGTACGGATTCATGAACGAATACCCCGTTTCACGGTATTTCAAAGGATGCAAGATTCTTCAGATCGTCGAGGGGACTTCGGAGGTGCAGCGGATCGTCATCAGCCGGAACCTTTGACGGCTTCGTAAAAAGTCCATATGCTGCCTTGCCCCGGGGACGGAGGATCTGGCTGAGGAATTGCAATGACAAGAATGGCGCAGGCTGCGGCGCACCCCGGGCGCGGTTTCAACCCATTGAAGTTCCATGGGAAAGAATCCGGCGGGGGGCGGAGGCGCCTCGCGGCCCTGTCGATATTTCGACAGGAGGCTTCCGTGCCCGTGCATGCCGCCGGCATCGGGGGCCGGATTCTGAAAGGGAGGGTGACGGCCATGATGAACGGAGACGAATATCTCAAGTCACTGCGGAACATGAAGAAGACGGTCTATGTCGGAGGCCGGAAGGTCGATGACTTCTGGGATCATCCCCTCCTGCGGCCGGCGTTCAACTGCCTCAGGACAACCTATGACCTGGAAAGCGATCCCAATCTGGATCCCGGGCTTCACCGGCTCCTGGTCGCGCAGAGCGCCCTGACCGGCGGCCGGGTGAGCCGTTTTCTTCAGATCGTCCGGACGAAAGAGGATCTGGTGGCCCGGATCGAAATGCAGCGGGCGCTCATGCGATACACGGGGGGGTGCTTCGGCGGGCGGTGCATCGCCGGTGCGGTGATCAACCCCCTTTGGTCCGTTACGGAGGAGGTGGACCGCGCCACGGGGGGGAAAACGGTCTACCACGAGCGGTTCAAGGCGTTCATGAAAAAGGTTCACGAAGGGAACCTCGCCGTCATGGGGAACATCACCGACGCCAAGGGGGACAGGTCCCTTCCTCCCCACCTGCAGGAGGACCCCGATCTGTTCGTTCGGATCGTCGAGCGAAGAAAGGACGGCATTGTGGTGAACGGGGCCAAGCTCCAGCAGTCGGGGGCGCCCTTCGCCCAGGAACTGCTTGCCGTTCCGACCACCGCCCTCGGCCCGGAGGACGGGGACTACGCCGTTGCCTTTGCCGTTCCCGCCGACGCCCCGGGAGTCTCCTTCGTGAATGATTCCGCGTGCTGCAATGCCAAATTGCTGGCCATGGAGCCTGGGGACATCGGGAACGCCGCCTTCGGGATGCACCAGAGCGCCCATGTTATCTTCGATCACGTCTTCATTCCCACCGAGAGG
>ENA-ORXD01000677-ORXD01000677.1-sediment-metagenome-genome-assembly--contig:-NODE-677-length-38812-cov-4.820447_pt1 | contig 38812 bp, 27 predicted proteins | sample MGYA00237862_ERZ511471 | MGnify/ENA metagenome assembly ERZ511471 | reverse complement strand
CGACGGTACTTTCCCTTTTACGACCACTTTTCCATCAACCACCAGCGCCGGTGTTGTCATAACGCCCATTTTCATAATTTCCACAATATCTTCCACTTTGGAGACCGTAGCATCCAATCCTGCTTCGTTTACTGCCTCATTTGTTGCTTTTTCCAGAGCACGGCATTTGGGACAACCGGTGCCCAAAACTCTAATATCCATGTGGATGGGTTTTACATTCTGAAAGTCCATAGCTTCCTGTTTTTAAGTTGTTCGTCGTTCGTAAAATTACGAACAGAATTATTCATTCCAAAACTTTTTGAACAGGATTTGCGCTTCCATCCATTTTTTCTGGTTCAGGCAGTATTTTATCTTGGGCGCTTCGATTTCTCCCTGGATGAGACCGGCGTCTTTCAGTTCCTTCAGATGTTGGGAGAGCGTAGATTTGGCAATCGGAAGTTCTTCGGAAAGGTCGCCACTGTAACAGCACGATTGTCTGGAGAGTAATTCAAGTATATAAATTCGTACCGGATGTCCCAACGCTTTGGCAAACCGGGCTAATTTGTGTTGTTCTTCACTAAATACATCCCTGTTCATAATGTTATATTTTCCATTTCTATTTATGTATTCAATTGCTTGTTCGTAAAAATACGGACAAAGATTCAGAATCAAAATAAATGTCTTATATGCCGGTGTGAATCTTTTCTTAATTATCCCGTTTATGCGGACTTAAGGAAAACATTATCGTTTCGGATTGTTTATTTTAGTAAAAAGATGAATCCTTATGTTCGATAATAATTACCTGAACGTGTTAATATTAGTGCTTGGACTCGTTGTTGGTTTTTTTGGAGCCCAGTTACTCATTCGTCTGGTGAAACACCAATTGCACGAAAAAAAAGACGCCGGATGGATTCAAACGCTTACCCGCATTACGCGCCCGCTCACCTTTCTGGCTGCATTGTTGGTGCTGCTATCTATTCAGCCCTTGATGGATATTGGCAAGAAACTGCCTTTCGATTTGCAGCATGTTTACACATTACTTACCATATTTCTGGTTACATGGCTCATAATTAATGCCATCCGGAGTATTCGCTCGATATTGCTTCGGCGTTATAATCTGGATACGAAGGATAACCTGAAAGCGAGGAAGATGCATACGCAGCTCCGGGTTTTCGAACGGCTGCTCATCGCCATTGTGCTGGTGATTGCCATCGGCATTGCTTTGATGAGTTTCGACAAGATTCATAAGCTTGGCGTTAGTTTACTGGCTTCCGCCGGAATCGCAGGAATTATCATCGGTTTTGCAGCACAGAAAAGTATTGGACTTATATTGGCCGGATTCCAGATTGCCATTACCCAACCTATCAGACTGGAAGATGTGGTGATTGTGGAAGAGGAGTGGGGGTGGATTGAAGAGATTACACTGACGTATGTAGTCGTTCGTATCTGGGATAAACGCCGGCTCATTGTTCCGATTAACTATTTTATCGAGAAACCTTTCCAAAACTGGACGCGCACAACGGCCGAAATTCTGGGAACAGTTTTTATTTATGTCGATTACCGTTTCCCTGTAGAAAAAATGCGGGAGGCGTTAACCGAAATTCTGGAAAATACCGATTTGTGGGACGGGCAGGTGAATGTGCTCCAGGTGACCGATGCAAAAGAACATACGCTGGAATTGCGGGCACTGGTTAGCGCCGTTGATTCGCCTACTGCCTGGGATTTGCGCGTGCTGGTCAGAGAAAAACTGGTGGAATTTGTGCAGAAGAATTATCCAGAATACCTTCCGCAAACACGTGTTCTCTTTCCCGGCAAGGAGAAGAATAATGATACCGTAGAAGCAGAACCTAAATCTTGATGCTAACTTATTTTTATTGATATGACTGATAATCTGGATAAAGCTGCGCGGCTCATTCGCGAGTCGAATTATACGGTAGCATTTACAGGTGCCGGTATTTCCGTCGAAAGCGGAATTCCTCCCTTCCGTGGAGAAAATGGCTTGTGGAGCCGTTATGATCCCAAAGTCCTTGATTTGGACTATTTTTATTCGAACCCACATGATTCGTGGGTGAAGATCAAAGAGATTTTTTATGATTTTTTCGGAAAGGCTCGTCCTAATCCCGGTCATCAGGCATTAGCTCGGATGGAGAAAATGGGACTGCTGAAGAGCTTGGTGACACAGAATATAGATAATCTTCATCAGGAAGCCGGAAGTAAAACGGTGTGGGAGTTTCATGGCAACTCGCAATGGGTAATTTGTCCGCAGTGCGGTGCCCGTCACTTTGCATCGGAGATTGATATGAGCGAATTGCCTCCGCGTTGCCGCGAAGACGGTTCGGTGCTGAAACCCGACTTTATCTTCTTTGGCGAAGGGATTCCGCCTGTTGCTTATGAACGTTCGTTTGAAGCAGCCCGCAAAGCGGAAGTTATGCTGGTTATCGGTACTACCGGCGAGGTTATGCCGGCCTCGATGATTCCGTACGAAGCTGCGCGAAACGGGGCGACCATTATTGAAATTAACCCCGAAGCGACTCCTTTTACCAAACAAATCACCAATGTTTTTCTGGAAGGCAAAGCAGGAGAGGTACTTCCGGAATTGTTGCAGCGGGTAAGTCAGCTAACAGCTGGTTGAATTTTCAACGCGTAAGTTCGAATTTTACCGCGAAATACATTTTTAGAAGAAATGTAGATGAATTTATCCTGAGAAATGACCAATTGAAAATTCTTCGTTAGGAAAGATTTATATTTTTGTTTTTCGTTAACAAAATCCGGCCGGAAAAATGGCATTGCTATTCAACGGTAGGAAATTTGGGCATTTCTGATGACCATTTAAGTAAACTATACAACACATGAAACTTTTAGAAGGAAAAACTGCCATTGTTACCGGTGCTGCCAGAGGAATTGGTAAAGCGATTGCACTGCGTTTTGCTCAGGAAGGCTGCAATATTGCTTTTACCGATCTGGTAATCAATGAAGCTGCTGAAGCAACAGAAAAAGAAATTGCCGCCCTGGGCGTCAAAGTAAAAGGCTATGCATCCAATGCTGCTAATTATGAGGATACTCAGACTGTTGTGAAGCAAATTGCTGATGATTTTGGTCGCATTGATATTCTGGTAAACAATGCCGGAATTACAAAAGACGGTGCATTGAAACGAATGACCGAAGACCAATGGGACGCGGTAATTGCTGTTAATCTGAAATCTGTTTTCAATTTCACAAAAGCGGTTCAGCCGGTTATGTGGAAACAGGCCTCAGGTAGCGTTATCAATATGAGTTCGGTTGTTGGCGTTTCAGGAAATGCGAACCAGTGTAACTATTCTGCATCGAAAGCAGGAATCATTGGTTTCACCAAATCCGCAGCCAAAGAAATGGGCCTTCGGGGAATTCGGCATAATGCTGTTGCTCCCGGATTCATTATTACTGAAATGACTGGCGTTCTTCCGGAAGACGTTAAGAAATCGTGGGAAGCTCAAATCCCGATGCGCCGCGGAGGAACTCCGGAAGATGTAGCTAATACCTGCGTTTTCCTCGCATCTGACCTTTCTTCGTATGTAACGGGTCAGGTTGTGAACGTTTGTGGCGGAATGAATACCTGATAAGAAAACAATATTATTTGATAGAATTTCGTGGCTGTTACGAGAGCAATTCCTGCTTTTGTGACAGCCTTTTTTTTGAGGTCTGGAAATGATGCGCATGATTTCCAGATTTCATGCTTATGAAAAAAAATTTCATGCCTATGATTTTCCAAAATGATGCTTATGATTTTCTGATTTCATGCGTATGATTTTTCGGAGACATAAGTGCCGGCAATTCATGTGCCCGATATTTGTCTGTTATTCAATCGTTTGATTGTTCAGGGCGAATGCGGAAACCATCCTGAAAATCAAAGCTTTTTCCCTTTTTCCGAACAAATTTTTTATCTTCAATGCTGCTTATCATTAAACCAAATTATCATGAAATACCCGTCCTTGTTTGTTCCGGTCATGTTGTTAATGTTGCTTCCCGGAAAGAGTTTTTCTCAGGATTATTCTGTTCAATCGCCAGATAAACAAATACAGATAGAAATTCACAATGGTGATCATTTATCATACGCTGTTTCTTTCAACGGCAAGGCAGTTGTGAACGATTCACCGATAGGTTTTGAATTCAAAAATGAGCCGTCATTGGGAACAGGACTAAAGGTTATTGAATCGCGGGATTCTTCTGTTGACGTGAATTGGGTTCCGGCTGTGCCGTTAAAACATGATACGGTTGTAAATCATTACAATGAAATCTATTTGCAACTGAAAGAGATTCAAAAGCCAATGCGCCGGATTGATGTTTGGTTCAGGGCCTATAATGATGGGATTGCTTTCAGGACAAGATTGTTTCGGGGTGAGAAAATTGGAAATCGGATAATTACTAAAGAAACGACTGAATTTGATATTCCGGGTAACCCGAAAGCCTGGGCTGTGCAGTATGGAGGTTATTCCACTTCCAACGAGGCGGAATTTATGGAACAGAAACTGAGCGATGTGAAAAACACTACTGTTGCCGGAATGCCCTTGCTGATGGAACTGGATACGACTTGTTGGGCGGCAATTACCGAAGCGGATATCGATAATTATGCAGCATTCTATATTGGTACCAATGGCCAGACGAATCATTTGACGACCAAACTGTCGCCTCTTCCCGGAGAAAAGGAGAAGGGTGCCAAAGTGATTTCTGATAAGGATATCACAACTCCATGGCGTGTTATAATGATTGGGAATAATCCGGGTACTTTGATTCAATCAGAACTTGTCCGCAACTTAAACTCTCCGAGTAAGATAAAAGATCCTTCATGGATAAAACCGGGTATGTGTGCCTGGGACAACTGGTGGAGTGGTGATGTGAAAATGGAAATGCCGGTGATAAAGAAGTACATCGATCTGGCATCAACAATGGGATGGCCTTACATGTTGGTCGACTGGCAGTGGTATGGCCCGTTTAATACACCCGAAGCGGATATTACTCATTGGGCACCGCAACTTGACATGCCGGAGATTATCCGCTATGCGAAAGAACGGAATGTGCGGATTATTTTATGGTTGTATAGTAGCGATGTGAACCGAAATTCTGCATTCGAAAAGACTTTCCCGCTTTATGAGAAGTGGGGAGTGGCCGGAATTAAAATCGATTTTATGGACCGTGACGACCAGGAAATGGTGAAATGGTACCGGACCATTATTCAGTGTGCAGCTAAAAATCATCTGCTGGTCGATTTTCACGGGGCTTACAAACCGGATGGCATTATGCGAACATATCCAAACATGATTACCCGTGAAGGTGTGATGGGCAACGAGTATTACAAATTCTCGAATAAAATGAGCCCGGAGCACAATGTGAAACTCGCCTTTACCCGCATGCTTGCCGGACCGATGGATTACACACCCGGAGGCTTTCTGAATGTGACGCAAAAGCAGTTCAAACAACAAACACCTACGGTTGTGGCAAATACCCGTGCTGCTGAGCTATCGAAATTTGTGATTTACGAAAGCCCGTTAACCGTGGTTTGTGATGCGCCGGAGCATATTTTGAACCAACCCGGGGCCGATTTCATTACGCATTTTCCGACGGTTTGGGATGATACCCGGTTCCTTGGTGGTTATCCCGGCGATTATGTTGCTATTGCCCGGCGTCACGGCGATGTTTGGTATGTGGGTGTAATGAATAACAGCAAGCAAAAGGAGATTAGTCTGTCGCTGAATTTTCTTCCGGAAGGAAAATATGAAGCTGAAATATGGGCTGATGGTAATAACGCCAATACCAATGCCGCTGACTTACGGAAAGAAACCAGGAATGTGAAGCACGGAGAAGTATTAAAGATCAAACTGGCAAATGCTGGTGGATGGGTGGCCAGGATCAAAAAAATGAATACAAATCGGTAATTTCATCCACTTTTTCTCTTAATAAAGCTGAAATTTCAGCGGAAAAGGTCGAACTCTTGTTAAAAAATATGTTTTTGATGCAGTTTAGGAAGGTCGTCATGAATGGCGGCCTTTTTATTTTCTATATTCGCGGCTGAATTTTAATTGTATCATTTTTGTTACATCATGAAAGGCTTATTCTTAGGCTTGACCACGATAGATATTCAGTATATTATTGATCAGTTTCCCGCACCTGACAGTAAAGTCAATTCGCCCGATGCTCCCGATATACTTGTAGGTGGCCCTGCTACCAATGCTGCAGTGACCTATTCTCATTTGGGAGGAAGAGCACATCTTGTTTCTGCATTTGGTCAAAATGTGTTCAATTCTTTTCTGCAGGAAGACTTGCGAAAATTCAACATCGAACATCATGATTTGGCGGCTCATCAGGAAGAAAAACCGGTGATTTCGTCCGTTGTGACTGCATCAGAAAATGGTGCCCGGACCATCTTTACGAATCATCCTACAGATTACGATATCAGTTTCGACAGCCAGCAATTATTGGAGGAAAATCAATTCGACTTTGTGCTTTTGGATGGTTTTTATCTGCAAAAGGCCATTGATATTGCCTGCGAAGCCCGCAGAAGGGATATTCCGGTTATTCTGGATGGAGGAAGTTGGAAAGATGGCCTTGAACGATTATTGCCTCATGTGAATTATGCCATTTGTTCAGAAAAATTTATGCCGCCCTGGTGTTCGAGCCAAAGTGAGCTTTTCAGTTACTTATCGGAAAAAGGAATTCATCATATGGCCGTTACGCGTGGTGGAAAACCGATATTGTATAAAGAGGGTTTTGATGTGGTTGAACTACCTGTTCCTGAGGTGAAACCGGTGGATACACTTGGTGCAGGAGATATCTTTCACGGGGCATTTGCTTATTACCTCAGCCGGCTGCACGATTTTGTGTCTGCGCTCGAAAAAGCAGCTGAGGTTGCTGCCCACTCATGCCAATTTGCCGGTACCCGCATTTGGATGCAATGAATATAATTTGAAGTTAATTTTGATTTTCATAATTTTAGAGAAGTCAATCGCGTCTCTATGAAAAATCAAAATATTGCCTTTCATTTAAGTTTCTACCTTTTATTAGCGGGATTTACCCTAACCATGCTAATTGTGGCCATTGGTTATCGGTTTACACGTGATACTATTCTGGACGGTTTGGCTGACAGAGCCCAGACGGTAACTCACACCGCTTCGCTATTAGTAAATGATGCAGTGGTTCACGCCCGCAAATCTGCAGAAATCATTGAATCAGGTACGAAACAGATGAAAGATGAGAAAGAGGTAGATGATCTGCTACAACTGGTTCTGAAATCCAATCCCCATCTGGAAGCCGTTCAACTAAAAGAAAATTTGAATAGTGTAGAGGAGATCAATCATTTCTTCTATCGTAAGGACTCTCTAATTATTGGAGCGAATAGTGATCTTCCGATGTGCGATCAGCTTCAGAACTGGTATCATCGAATTTTAATTTCGGAAAAACCGGGGTGGTCAGAACCCTTTTTCGTTGAAGGGCACAAGATGCAGTGCATTGCTTACGCCATTCCATTTCATGTCATAAAGTACGGGAAAGAGGTTCCGGCTATTGCCTGTGCCGTGATGTCGCTGGAAGATGTTTATACTGAACTTTCAGGGATAAAGATTTTTAAAAGTGGATTTCCCATTCTTTTTTCTGCCGAAGGAAAAGTAGTGTATCATCCGCAACCTGCCTTTTTAAATGAAAATGTAGATACACTTAGTCATTGTTTTTCCCTTGGAGATCTCAGTAAGATTAAGCGGATTATTGCTCGGGGTACCGGAGGAAAGACTTTGCTAAATCCGGCCTGCTATGGTGGAAGGCGTGCCACAGCTGTATATTGGCCTGTCACCGAAAACGGCTGGCTGATGATGGTTTTGGTTCCTTATTCCGAATTGTTAGGAGAGCTGCGAAAGGTGATAATTCTGGTGATGTTTTTGGTTTTGATTGGAACCGGTGTGATGGTTTCGGTCACCATTCTTCTTTCCCGATCGGTTACCACCCCTATAGCCCAACTGGCTGACGAAGCGAGACGGATTCTTGAGGAAGAGGGCGAGCCGCTGGAGGTGATTGGAAATGAGTTTGAAGTGCTAGCCGGAGGTCTGGCGCACATGAAACAGCGCATGGAAAATTATCAGGCTAGATGGGTCCAAAGCCGGCGTGATCAGGAAGAATTGGATCGGGAGTTGGATTTGGCGCGTTCTATCGAGATGAGTATTGTCCCGTCACGTTTCCCGCTTTTCCCCGATAGAAAAGAGTTTACATGCTTTGGCAAACTGATTCCGGCCCGCTCGGTGGGAGGCGATTTGTTCGATGTATTTTTCCTCGACGATGATAAATTGTGTATTTCCATCTGTGATACGCTCGGAAAAGGTATTCCGGCTGCCATGTTTTCGGTTATGACCCGTACGCTGATGCGGGGAATTGCCACAGCTGATATTCATGTTCGTACCATTATGGAACGGTTGAATGAAGAGTTGTGCTCGGATGCCGAATCGGATATGTTTGTGACGGTTTTCCTTTCTGTTCTTGAATTATCTACGGGTACATTTACTTACTGCAATGCCGGCCACCCGCATCCCTACCTTCTAAGGAAAGATGGTTCGGTTGAGATTCTGGAACATTCACATGGTATTCCCGTTGGAGTAATGCCTCGCCAGGTATTTGATGAAACAAAAATGATATTCAAACCGGGCGAAATGCTCATAGCTTATACCGATGGTGTGACCGAAGAGCATAATGAAAGTGGAAAAATGTTTGGTCAGGATAAACTACGTTATGAGATTGCCCAGATTGGAATGACGGAGCCGGAAGAGATGGTTGAAAGCATACTGGATGCGCTGCTCTCATTCCGGGGACGGCTCGAACAACGTGACGATACAACACTGCTGGCAGTGAAGTATTTTGGTGCTATCTGATAAGGAATAACTGATTAGCGAAGATAGGTTAGGCCCAGAATGGTTACGGCTGTGGCCATGTAAAGCAACGTCAGCGGAAATCCAATCTTAAAGAAATCACGGAAGGAATAACCACCCGGACCATATACCATCAGGTTGGTTTGGTAACCGATTGGTGTCATGAAGTTGGCTGCGGCAGCAAAAGCAACCACCAGAATAAACGGTTGGGGCGGTAAACTCAGATTCGATGCCATCGTCAGAGAAATGGGGAATATTAGAGCCACCGCTGCCTTGTTGGTTATAAGGTTAGCCAGCAGCGAAGTAATTAGAAATATTCCGGCCAAAAGGGCCACTTTCCCGAAAGGTAAAAAAATGGAAATAAGACTATTGGCCAGCATTTCCGCTACGCCGGTTTTCAGCATGGCAGTTCCCAGTGCCAGCGATAGCGCAATAACCATGGCCAGTTCGTAGTCAATGCTTTTGGGGATATCCTTCGGCGGATAGATTTTTAGCATGTTGATGAGGATAATCAGCACTAAAAGCGAAGTAAACAACGGAACCAATCGCAAAGCGGAAAGTAGAATGGCCAATCCGGTTCCTCCGAAAAGCACAAAATACTGCCATTTTTCCAATTTTCGGAAAGCCTTCACCTTGGAAATGTAGTAGAAATCAAGGGTTCCGGCCGAGCGGCTTTCAAAGCTTTTTCCCACAAAAAGTAAAAGCACGTCGCCTGCTTTCAACTTCTGGAAGGTGATTTTACCAGAAATTCGTTCCCCATTTCGGTGTATGGCAATGATGGCTGAATCATAACGGCCACGGAAATTGGCTTCCATTACTGTTTTTCCGATAAGGGAAGAGTTGTGTGAAATCACGACTTCCACCACTTCACTGTTCTTGCTGTCCTGAAGTGAACCCAGGGTCGGGAAGGATAAACCGGAATCCGTTTGTGTGATAATATCGGCAATGGTTTCGGTATCGCCGGCAAAAACCAGCTGATCGTTTACACGCAACTGGGTGGTTAGTGAAATCGCCGGAATGCGCTCATTGTCGCGAATCACCTCCACAAGATATAAGCCTTTAAGTCTGTCGAGATTTTCATTTCGAATATCTTTTCCGGCGAGTGGAGAGCCTTCTGTAATTTGTGTTTGCAGAATGTATTCACGGTTCCTCGTTCGAAATTGCGACATGGCATCTTTTCGGTCAGGAAGCAATTTTTTTCCAAAAAGCACCAGATAGGCAATTCCAATAATGGCCATGGCGGCTCCTACCGGGAAAAAGTCAAACATATCAAGTGAGGGTAACCCCGGGATGATCTCCTGGTCAAGGACCATTCCATTCACGATCAGATTGGTAGATGTGCCAATCAACGTGGCACAACCACCCAGAATGGCTGCATAGGAGAGCGGAATCAGTAATTTTGAAGGGGACGTATTGTTGCGTTTACTCCAATGGTGCACATAAGGCATCATGATGGCGACCAGCGGTGTATTATTCAGAAAAGCAGAGAATCCGGCCACAAGCGGCATCATGCGAATCATAAAACCCTTGTAACTTTTAGCGCCTTTAAATACTTTATCGAAAATCATTTCCATGATGGGAGTTTGCCGGATGATATCTCCAAGCAACAGAAGCAGCAAAATGACGACCAGTTGCACGTTGGCAAACCCACTCAGGATTTCGGCAGGGGTCAAAATGCGTGAAACACCCAATACAGAGATAGCAATGACAAATGTGAATGATGGTCCCAGTATTTCAAAATACAGGGATATCAATATGAATGCCAGGACAACAAATACTATGAGTACTTCGTAATTCAAAATCCAGGTTCAGTTGATCTCCGAAACGTGAAGATATAATATTTTAACAATATGTTGTTGCCGGCTTTCCTTTTTCGGTATCGTTGGCAAAAGAAACGGCCGGAGTTGATCCGGCCGCTGTATTTAATGGTATGTAAGTATTTCTTAAAATAGTCTGATCCCCAGTGATAAGGTCAGCGTGTTTCCTTTGTTTTTGAAGCCGATTACTGTTGGATCATTGTTAGAAACACCTTCAGAAACATTGGTCAGTCCCCATGCATAGCGAACATCAAATGAAAGCATCGCTACATCAACACCGGCACCCAATTGCCAATCCCATGTATTGTTCTTGAAGTTGCTCGGATCATAAAGACTTGGATCAACTGCTACACCATCCTGTTTATTCAGGGTGATTTCACTTCCATTCAGGATGAAAGACATAGCCGGTCCGGTCATCAAATTAACCGAAGCTACCTTCAGATCTAGCACTTTCACTCCAAACAGAATCGGAACCTGAACGGATTTAACATCCATATGTTGAGTTACAGTTCCCTGTAAGTCGGTCGTTGTTGATGAAGCCGTTAAAGAAGAACCATCAAAAGATGTTTTTCCTTTTTGTACGTTATAAAGCAGCTCGGGCTGTAAGAATGACTTGCCAAATTTCAATCGCAGAAAAGCTCCTACATTGAAACCATTGGCTGCATCAGCTTTTAAATCATTGATGGTATAACTCGATGCGCCTGCAATGGCATTATCGGTTGTAATTTTCGAAGAGTTAAAACCTCCTTTGATACCAAGGCTAACCGGGAGTTGAGCAAACAGAGCGGTGGTCAAGGCCACCAATGCGAATGACAGAAGTAGTCGTTTCATAAGATTAAAAATTAATGTTTGTAGAGTTAAACGAATAAATCGTAATGCTATTGTCTTGTGTCTTAATTTCTGCTTGGCAATTTAAGTATTTTAACGATTCATCCACGGGATTCACTGTCGAATTTGTACTTTCGTTCCATTGCTAAACAAAAATACCATTTCAATGAGAAAGTTAAATAAGCTCTCTCCACAGCCTGTATGGGACTATTTTGAAGACATTTGCCAGGTCCCAAGGCCATCGAAAAAGGAAGAGCAGATCATTCATTTCCTGCTGGAATTTGCTGCAAAACATAATTTGGAAGCCAAAACCGATGAGGCGGGAAATGTTTTAATTATCAAACCGGCTACTCCGAGCAAGGAAAAAGTGAAAAGGGTCATCCTTCAATCACACATCGACATGGTGTGTGAAAAGAACTCTGATACGGAACATGATTTTGACAAGGATCCCATTAAAGCGTATGTTGATGGTGATTGGGTAACGGCTGAAGGTACAACACTTGGCGCCGATTGCGGAATTGGTATGGCTGCTGCCATGGCAGTTCTTACAGCAAAGGATTTTGAACATGGGCCGGTTGAATGCCTTTTCACGGTAGATGAAGAAACAGGACTGACCGGAGCATTTGCGCTTCAACCCGGATTTCTGAGTGGTTCTATTCTTTTAAACCTCGATTCGGAAGACGAAGGGGAGTTATTCATTGGATGCGCAGGTGGTGTGGACACTGTGGCAACCTTTTCTTATCAACCGGAGGCTTCACCTGCCGGAATGTTTGCCGTGAAAGTTTCGGTTACCGGATTGCTTGGAGGGCATTCCGGCGATGATATTAATAAAGGCAGAGGGAATGCCAATAAGATTCTTAATCGGTTTATATGGCAGGCCACCAGGAAATACGGAGCCCGTTTGGCTTCATTTGACGGGGGTAATTTGCGTAATGCTATTGCCCGTGAGGCATTTGGTATAATATTAGTTCCTTCAGATAAAAAGGAGCATTTAACTGCTGATTTTAATATTTTCAGAACGATTGTTCAAAACGAATTGTCCATTACTGAACCAAAGCTTAAACTCGAACTGGAAAGCACTGAAGCACCGCCATTGGTATTGGACCAGGCAACACAGGAAAAATTGCTACAGACACTTTATGCCTGTCCACACGGAGTATTAGGGATGAGCTATCGAATGCCGGGAATGGTGGAAACGTCGACCAATTTGGCTTCGGTTAAATTTAAAGTTGGTAACAAAATTGAGGTGACTACCAGTCAACGTAGTGACTTGAACAGTGGCAAGGAAGATGCAGCGGCTATGATTGAATCGGTTTTCCGGTTGGCTGGTGCCGAAGTGCAGCACAGCGAAGGTTATCCGGGATGGACGCCTAATCCAAATTCCGAAATCATGGACATTACCCGAACTGCATACACCAAGCTTTTTAAACAGGAACCGATTGTGCGCTCTATTCATGCCGGACTTGAATGTGGTTTGTTTCTGGAAAAATATACGTTCATGGATATGATTTCGTTTGGACCAACTATCCGGGCTGCGCATTCACCCGATGAGAAGATTGAAATCGAAACAGTGGTTAAATTCTGGGATTTATTGGTTGAAGTACTGACTAAAATTCCGGAAGAGAAATAAAAAGTATTAATTGAACTGAAAACGAAAAGGGGGCTGAAGTAATTCAGTCCCCTTTTCTTGTCCTAATCATAAACTAAAAACACCAAAGCATAAAAACCGATGAATGCTCAATAAGGGCATTCACCCTTTAGAAACAATGTTGAATATTTTATTGACTTATCATCACTTTACCTAAGTTATGGTAATATTCTGAATTATGAAAAGATAACCGATATTTAAATAATTAAAATCGACGGAAATAATGAATTATTAAACAGCCTTTTTAATCAGGTCGAAAAATAGCAAAGTTTTTATGGGTGACCACAAAATCTTTTATGTTCAAAAACAAGTTTTATAAATATCATGATGTTTCACATGCGTGAAAATAGAAGGGTAGAGAGGAGAGACTGAATTTCTTTTATTAATTCAATAGGGATTTTTCAGAGGGCAAAACAGAGAATTGTATTTTAAGGGCAGCGCTTGGTTTCCTTGCCGGTTTCGGCGTATTTTCCCGAAATATTTTTTCTGATGTTAAATAAATCAGGCATCTTTGAATGATAAAAAATGGTCAGAAATGTCAGTTGATTTACAGCAATTACTCAATCATTTTGAGCCCATTACTTTGGAGTATGCAGACAGGGCCAGGTTGATGAACCGGGTGGATTCCAAATTTGTGGCTCCTGTGGATAAGCTGGAAGAGATTTTCAAAGAGATTTTCGATGATTACCAGGTGCTTTGTATCGGTGATATCCGGAATCTTCCGTACCGGACACGCTATCTGGACACGTCGGTTTTTGATATGTACAATGCGCATATAAACGGAAAACTGAACCGTTACAAGGTCCGCTTCCGCGAATATCCCTTAACGGGGATGCAGTTCCTTGAATCTAAATTTAAAATGAACCGCAACCGAACCATCAAAAAACGAATCTCACGGCAGGAACGAGTTCAGGAAGAGAATGAGGTAGAGGAGCAGTTTGTGGCAGAACAGACACCTTACAGTCGCGAAGAGTTGGAAACCAAACTATACAACCGGTTTAACCGGATATCTCTTGTTCATAAAACGGTAAATGAACGGATTACCATCGATACGGATATTCTTTTTTCCATCGATCAGGAAAACTGGAAGGGGCTCGAAAATGTGGCTGTCATTGAGTTAAAACAGGAACAGTTTAATCAGCTGGGTGGATTTACACGCATTTTAAGAAAACATGGTATCCGGCCGATTGGATTTTCCAAATATTGCATGGGGGTTTCGATGTTGTATCCTGATCAGAAAATCAACCAATTGAAACAGAAATTTTTGATGCTGAAAAAACTAACTAAACACCATCATGATAACAATGCTGCAATTGATCGCTAAGGTTCCATTATCTTCGGCGGCAGCCGATTTATTTGGAATTGAATGGCTGAACGGGCCCGACACGCTTGAATTACTTCTCCGCTTCCTTTTTAATCTGGGAGTAATCACCATTATTTCCCGCTACCTTTACTACCGTATTTCTCGGCGAAAAGAGTACTATTTTACCTACATCCTTATTGGAACTACTGTATTTTTCATCTCTTTTTTGCTGGAGAGTGTAAAGCTGGAGATCGGTTTTGCACTGGGGCTGTTTGCCGTATTCGGTATTCTTCGATACCGAACCGATACTATTCCAATAAAAGAGATGACTTTTCTTTTCGTCATCATTGCCATATCAGTCATAAATGCATTGGCTGGGGCCGAAATTAGCTATGCCGAGTTAATAATGACCAACCTGGCCATTATTGGGGTAACGTGGGCAATGGAGCGTTTATGGTCGTACAGGCAGGAAGCACAAAAGAAAATCATTTATGAGCGTATCGAACTCATTAAGCCGGAGAATTATGGAGCTTTGGTTGCTGATCTGGAGGATCGGACAGGTTTAAAGATTAATCGGATTGAAGTGGGTGACATCAACTTTCTTCGCGATACGGCCGAAATCACCATATTTTATCATCCTTACCAGGAAAAGGCTTCCCGTAAGCACTAAATTATCTTGCCATGAAGAAATCGCTGATGATTGCAGGACTGCTTATCGTTGTCCTGGGAAGTTCCGTGTCGGTTTTAGCTGCCGATAATTACAGTTCATGGACCAGTGTTGGCATCAGGAAGGATTTTCACAAATGGAAATTCGAATTGAACGAAGAGTTTCGGTTCTCGGATAATGTTCCAACGTTGGAGCGTTACTTTACAGAACTGAGTGCCGGATATGATGTAACCAACTGGTTAAGTATCGGAGCAGGTTACCGATTTGCACAAGACAGAAATAAAGATAATGATTGGCGCACCCTTCACCGTTTTATGGCTGATGTTAAGCTGAGTAAAGGTGTCAAACAAATTGAATTATCGTACCGCCTGCGTTATACAAACGAAGATGACTTTGTAACAGGTGGCAATGATGCCAGTTCATTCATGCGCCAAAAAGCTGAAGCAGAATATCATATCCGGAACAGTCGTTGGGATCCATACCTGGCGAGTGAACTTTATTACCAGCTTCCGAAGGCAAAATCGGGTGAATTCAATAAAGTTCGTTATACGATAGGTACCAAATTTGCGTTCAACAGGAAAAACCGCTTCAATCTTTTTTTCCATCTACAACAAGAATTCAATGTATCCAAACCCGATCGCGATTTCATAACAGGATTGTCGTATTTATATCGGTTTTAAGGTTTTTCATGATAAACCAGTGCCGGACATCTCAATTGACGAAGATTCCGACATGTTGACATTCGTCAATTTCCAGTTGTTGCAGCTGTTTTAGATCATTTAGCATGACCATACTGGTACGTTAACTTGCTTTCCATTTATTTGCTTAGGACAGTTTCTTTGTCTCAGCTGAAATATTAATCCATTTTTGTTATCATCCGATAGGCTTAAAATCGAGCATTTTTCTCAAATTTATTAAAAGTATTAATTGAAATATATGACTATAATATTCAGTCAATTAAAGATATAATTGCTTTTGTATTAATGAATATTTATAATTTCAGCGTCTTTTGATTACAATATCGCTTGGTCAATAGTCGCAGCTATTCTGGCGTCCGAATCTTGTTCCATGTTGCATCGTTCACAATTTCCGGTGAAATTTTTGTTCTCCCGGTTGAGATCTCTCGGCAATCTTATCAGAAAACAAGAAGTGGCACTTCATTTTTATATTTACGAAACGACTGTAATGTACATGAAATTAATTAATTATAAGTTGTTGTGTTTTGTGGTGTCCAAAAGTATTGTGATACGTAAAGTTTATCAATCGTTTTGTGAACCTTACAAAGTAATGCTTCTTATTTCGGGGCAAAAAAACAAATGTGTATTACGGTAATGTGCGGTTAATTCACATTTCCATGTTTTCAGATCCACCAACAAAAATAAATGGTTGAGAAGTATGATTACATATTTTCTTTCCATGTTTTCTGTTGGTTTTCATAATGTATTTTGTTAAATTTATAGTAGCCGCAAGACGTTTGAAAAACGTTCATTTAATTTAAGAATAATCAGTATGCGGCAGTTTTAATAATAAACTCTAAATTCCTAAAGCTATGACTGATAAGTTAGTTACCGTCGCCCGTTTTAGCTATCTGCACCGTGCTTACCTGATGAAAGGTTGGCTCGATTCGGCTGGAATCGAAAGCTGCATTCTGAACCAGGGATTACGCTATGCGATCCGAGCTGAAGCCCAGAACCGGGTTGAACTTCAGGTCAGGGAAGGAGATGTGGAAAAAGCTTTGGAAATCATCGACCAGGTTAACAAAAAATACGGGCCCGAATTCCAGGAACCCGATGATATGGTTTCTGCCATTCGGCGAATTCTTGTGCCGATAGATTTTTCCCCCTTTGCACTCAATGCAGCGCGCTATGCTGTTCATGTGGCGAAACAGAAGCAGGCGGAATTGGTGTTGGTTCACGCCTTTTTTAACCCAATTGTCAGTCCGTGGGGATACGACAATACCTATATCTATCCAAGTAGTGTAACTGATGCCCTTAACGAAATTGAGGAGCATGCAACCCGTGGAATGACAAAATTTGTGAGCGATCTCAGGCAGTATATGGAGGAAAAAGATCTGCTGGACATTACACTAACCACCCGGTTGGTGGGAGGTATTGCCGAAGAAACTATTTTGGAACTGGCTGAAAACGAAAATTTTGACCTTATTGTGTTAGGAGCAAAGGGTAAATCGCGTTCAGACTATTGGTATGGAAGTGTAACGGCCAAAATCATGCAAAAAGCCAAGATTCCGGTGCTGGCCATTCCTGAAAATTCCACTTACAAGGATGAGATGTTCAAGCGCATTATGTATGCGACAAACTTTGATAAATCGGATGGGCCCGCAATCCGGATGTTACTGAATATTGCACGGCCGCTGGATGTTCACGTTCATGTTGTTCATATCGATACCACCAACGAAAATCCCTTTGCGAAATATGATTTGACCCATTTTAAAGAGAAATATGCCGGCATACCGGAAGATGTACCCATGGATTTCGATTTGATCAAGAATGATAATCAGGTAAAAGGTATTGAGCAGTACATCAAGGAGAAGGAGATTGATATTATTTCGCTTACGACACATAAACGAAACCTGATTACTTCGATTCTGAAGCCGAGTGTGGCTCGTGAATTATTGTTCCAGACATCTATTCCGCTTTTAGTTTTTCATTCGAAGGACTAGGTTGAAATACAGCATTATAAATGAATATATTGAACTTAAACTTAAGGGCTACTGATAATGTAGCCCTTTTTTATGTTTGGAATGATGGTTTGTTTTTATTTTTGTGTCTGAACGAATGACTTGCAGATGTGATTTTCTCAACAGCATATCCGGAAATATTTATCCTTTTGTGTCTGGCTTTCGCCTTGTTTCTGACACGGTTGCTCTACCGCAATTCAGCATCGTTCGATGGTTTGAGTCGTGGCCGGCTTTGGGTAATGAAGAGCTTACGCTTTGTTGTTTTATTTCTCATGACATTGTTGTTGCTTTCACCAGTGATTAAGCTAAAGAAGAAGGTGGAAAACAAGCCTGTGATGATGGTATTGCAGGATAATTCGTCTTCTATGCTCAATCATCCGGATTCCTTGAAAATTGATTCGTCTTTATCCGCATTACAAAACGATATAGCCTCAAAATTTTCTACTGTTGCTGATATCAGATGGTATTTGTTTGCCGATTCGGTTCAGGAAGAAACCAGCCCTGATTACAAAGGTAATTTGTCAGATTATTCAGATGCAATTCAAACGGTTGCGGCGCAAAACGCTTATGAGAAGCCGGCAGCTATGCTGGTTATTGGCGATGGTATTTACAATGCAGGACAAAATCCTGTCAATCAGGTTAGAATGATAGGATACCCGGTATTTACCATTATTGAGGGTGATACAATTTTGCATAGTGATTTGCGGATAAGCCAGATCCGGGCGAATCCGACAGCGTTTCCCGGAAAACCCTTTCCAGTGGAAGTGGAGATAAGTGGGCATGATTTAAAGCCCGGCCAAAGTCAACTGACAATCACGCGAAATGGTCGAATATTGGATCAACGGGCTATTCAAATTTCCGGACCTACTGTTTTTCTGCACGAATTCTTTCAGATTGAGTGCAAGGATACCGGTTTGCAGCACTTCAAAATTCAGATATCTCCGGTAGTCGGAGAACAAAATACGGCGAATAATACACGTTTACTTACCGTTGATGTGCTGAACAGTCAGCGTGAAATCCTTGTTCTGGCCGGCGCACCCCATCCTGATATCGGTGCACTGACCAATGCATTGGAATCCGATCCTCAGTTCCATGTTGTTGTTGCACCGTTCGGTCATTTTGAAGATTATTCACCTGAAAAGTTCAATTTAATCATCTTTTATCAGCTTCCTGAAAAAGGGGAAACTGGGATGGACAATTTGAAACGTTTTATTGATTCGCGGACTTCCCGCTGGTATTTTCTGGGTGCAAAATGCAGTATTGCGACTTTTAATAAGTTAAATACTGGTATGAAAATTGTTGGTGGTAACGAACAGCTGACGGACGTTCAGATAAAGATAAATTCGGGATTTGGATTGTTTCACCCTGATTTGCGTTTGAATGACTGGCTGGAGACTCACGAGCCTTTAGTTGTCCCGGCAGGGAAGACTGAAACGGAACCTTTTATGGAAACATTTTTCTTTCAACTTGGGAAGGATGATGCCGGACCGGTCCTGGTTATGGGAGAACAAAAGGGAGTGAAAACGGCTGTAATGACTGGTGAAGGTATCTGGAAATGGAGGATTTCAGCTATGTCGGTTGTTGGAGACGAAAACCTGTTTAACAGTTGGATCGTTAATACAGCGTGTTATCTGGCTTTGAAAAGAAACGAAGATCAGTTCAATGTTCATTTTGATCGAATGGTGATGGCTAACGATGTGGTTCGGTTTTCAGCCACCTTGTTCAATGCCGTTTATGAACCAGTCCGGAATTCGACGGTTAAATTGGATTTGACCAATGCAACGGGCAAATTGTTTCACTATGTTTTCACGGAAAGTAATGATGGTTATGAATTGAATGCAGGGCATTTGCCGTCTGGGAGTTATCATTTTTCCGCTACCGCGAAAATAGGGGCAGACTCGCTAATGGAATCTGGCGATTTTGAGGTGGTACCCGTGCAAACTGAGAAGTTGGAAACAAATGCAAATCCGCAGATGTTAAAGGCATTGGCTGAATATTCGGGCGGGAAAGCCTATAATACTTCGCAGACATCGGAGTTGTTCAGGGATTTGACAGAATTCCTGGAAAAGAAGAGTGAACGGACAGTGGAGGTGGTTATGATGGATGCCATACGGTATGAATTCGTTTTGTTGCTGTTGATATTCCTGTTGGCTGTTGAATGGTTCCTACGCCGATTTTGGGGCAGCTACTAGTGAAAATGTTGATTTTAATAAGATAAACTGTCTTAATGTGATTGTTTTCTGGAATAATGAAATTTCCTGTATATCAACTTGATGTGTTATCATATATTTTAATAGGATTCTGGAAGAGGCGCTATATGAATAGAACCCGAATATTAATTTCTTTTCTTTTTGCAGTAGCAGGTGTTTTGCTGTTAAGTGGTTGCTCTGCTGTCCGAACAGTGAATATTCAATTGCTTCAGCCACCACCATATTTTGTGTCCGATTCTGTTCAAAGTCTGACTTTGCTAAACAGAAGCATGACACCTGATTTTAAAAACTGGAACCGTGATTCGCTGGAACAGCTACTGGCTAACCGTCATTTGGAGCTGGATACAACGCTTCGCGATAGCATAGCCGCCGATACGGTTATTCAGGTGGCTGCCCATCAGCTATACAACTCCGGCCGATACGATGTGGTAATACCGAAGGAGAAAAATATAACTAATTTTCTGCCATCGACAATAAGCCCGGAGCCACTGGATTGGAACCTGGTGACAACTATGTGTCAGAATTTTAATACCGATGCATTGCTGGTATTGGAGAGTTTTAGCGAGGACGCCAATACGGATTTTGATAGTGGTTATGAACAGGATTATTCAGGCAACATGGTCGAAACTTATTACGGGGCCCTGGATATTACTTTTCACTCCCAATGGAGGCTGTATGATCCGTTCCATGGGAAGAAGATTAGGACACTAAGTGTAACTGATACGATTTATTGGGATTCACAGGGGTACACTGCAGAAGAGATGTACTACAAACTTCCATCGATAAAAGAGGCTCTGATTGAAGGCGGCGTGGTAACCGGTGAAGATTTGGCCCGTAAAATTGCTCCGCAATGGAAGGATGCCCGAAGGCATATTTTTGCAACTGGTAATAAAGATATCGATAAGGCCATTTCTCTTGCGGAAAAAGGAAATTGGGAGGATGCACAAAAAATTTGGGAACAACATGCTAATATTGGTTCCAAAAGCCGTAGGAGTAAGGTAGAGTTCAATCTGGCACTTGCCAGTGAAATGAACGGGGATATCGAACAAGCCATCGCCTGGGGAGTGAAGTCATATAAAACGTATTACCGGGGCTTGACGGATGAATATCTCAGAACACTTGATAAACGTAGAAAATTACTGAACCGGATCGACGAAGAGAAAGAGACCAATTGATTATTGGTCAGATAAAAGGCTGATCTCGCCGGTCAAAATAAATACCCTGATATTATGAAAACATGTCGGTTTATTTTGGCGATCATCACCACCATACTGGTTTTTGCTTCATGTACAACAACCCAATTGGTTCCTATCGAAGTTTTAAAACCTGGCAAGGTAACCCTCTCTGCAAATACGCGAAATTTGGCATTTATAGCGCGAAATTTTAAATATAGTGTCGATACCCTTGGAGATTACTATAGCGCCAATTATAAGCTCAGAAAAGCCGCTGAAAAGCAAAATGAGGGAATTGACAGTTTGGCCCTCCAGTCAGCATTGAGCAGTCTTCAGAAGAAATTACTGGCCACTGGCCGATACGATACAATCGTTACCTATCCATACAATACCATTAGGCCTCATCACGCGAAACATATTTTACCGCTTTCGCCCGACTTTGTTACCAAAATTTGTCAGGAAAGTCACGTGGAAGGGCTTGTTGCATTGGAAATGCTGAGCTATTTCTATTCCAAAGTCGCTCCGGGAATCAAAGACGATTCGGGTGAATCGAGTGTGAAGATTAATGCACTTTGGGCACTTTACCTGCCGGGAAAAGAAAAACCTGTCGATCATTTTCGCTATACGGACGAGTTGGTTTGGGACCGGTATGATCAAAACGGCAATTTGGATTTGACGAAAGTAAATCCGGACAGAAAAGCAGCAATTGAAATGGCTGCACAGATTGCCGGGGAACAATATGCCCGTCATATGGGACCATTGTGGGCTACTGTGAACCGAACTCTAGTAACTCCTTCAGGTGATGAGTGGAGGAAAGCAACTCAGATGGCGCAGAAAAACCAATGGGAAGAAGCTGCAGCCATATGGAATTGGCTGGCTTCAATGCCTGACGGAAAGGAGCAGGGAGTGGCCGAATTAGATTTGGCTGTTGCCGCTGAAATGATGGACCAAATTGATTTAGCTGTTAGTTGGGCTTCCAAAGCAGTGAAATTGTTGGATGGTAAACGGTATGGTCCTGTAGCCGGGCAGTATCTTGCTGTACTTATGGTCCGACAACAACAGATCAATGGCCTAAACCAACAAATTAAATAATGAAGCCTAAACTTTTGCTAGCTAGCTTACTAACTGTCTTTCTGTTTTCGGGGTGTTACACAACTGGTAATTTTGGTTTTGTTGATATGCAGGTTATGGAGCCGGCCACGGTTTCGCTACCCGACAGTATTGTGAACATTGCAGTTATTGATTTTCATCGAACTCCTGTTATCAAAGGTGATTTCAAGACTAATGCAGATAGTAGTATCAATTGCTATGCTGCTGCCGGTTTGAAAGGATTTAAATCTCAAACTGACAGTATCAAATACTTTGGTGAGGTGGTTTTAGTTCCGAACGGCCTCAGGTATGTTCCAGATGGTTTAGCATTGCCGGATTCTGCTTTGCGACCCAAACTGGCATACTTGTGTGATTCGTTGGGTGTACAAGCCATCGTTGGTCTTGATTCTGTCTGGATTAATAGTTTCAATAAGAAGACGGATCCCGTTCAAATAGTGTTTGTTGGATCACGCTGGAGTTTTTTTAATACATTAGGAGAGAAGAATGCCTATTGGAAATCCTACAGCGATACCATGCTTTGGGTTCCTAATCGCGAAGAATCAATTGTTTATGAGAAAGAAAAAAGGTATCCAAAAACCTTTGTTAGTGTGCTCGAAAAATATGGTGAGAACAATGGTGTCCGCGTGGCAATGTTGTTTGTACCTTCATGGAAATGGACTGATCGGCTCATTTATTTCTCAGGGAATGATACAATGAAGAAAGCTACAGAACTTGCATTGAACAATAAATGGGAAGAAGCGGCTGTCATCTGGACAAAAATGGCAAAGAGCAACAACAAGAATATTGAGGCAAAAGCAACGTATAATATGGCTCTGGCCTGCGAAATGCTGGGGCATCTAAATTTGGCATTAGAGTGGGCTTCCAATTCATATCATGTGTATAAAAATGAAAATCACCAGCAGAAATGCATGGATTATATCAATATTCTCGCTACTCGTCTGCAGCAGGAACGCAGGTTGAAGAAGCAATTTGGAGGTTGAGTTTCGGTTGTTGCAGAGGATGATATTTCGTACATTCGCTCCGCATATTTAATTTGATATATCCGATGCATAATTCAATTTATTATATCATTCTGGTAATCATTGTTCTTGATTTTATTTTTGAACGCTACCTCGATTATCTGAATTCAAAATCATTATCAGCTGAACTACCTGGCGAATTAGTCGGCATCTACGACAAGGAGCAGTATGCGCGTTCACAAGAGTACGAAAAAGTAAAGAGTCGCTTTGCTTTGGTGACATCAGCTCTTAGTTTTACAGTTATCATCCTGATGTTTGCATTTGGAGGTTTTGGCTGGCTCGATAGCTTTCTCCGGCAATGGATTACCAGTCCGGTTTGGCTTGCCCTGTTGTTTTTCGGCATCATCGGACTCGCATCAGATATCCTCACTTTGCCATTTGGTTGGTACAGCACCTTTGTCATCGAAGAGCGGTTTGGATTTAACAAAACTACCGTGAAGACCTTTATTCTCGATCATGTAAAAAGCCTTCTTCTTGCGGCAATAATCGGTGGTGGTTTATTGGCCCTGGTTGTCTGGATTTATGAGCAAACGCAAGGAATGTTCTGGATTTATACGCTGATTGTCATCACAACTTTTTCACTGTTCATGACAATGTTTTATTCCTCATTGATAGTTCCACTTTTCAATAAGCAGAAACCGCTGCAAGACGGCGAGTTACGGGATGCTATTCAACGCTTTTCTGAAAGGGCAGGATTCAAACTGGACAACATTTTTGTCATCGATGGCTCGAAACGTTCGACAAAAGCCAACGCTTATTTCACGGGTTTTGGTGCGAAAAAACGAATTGTGCTGTACGATACGCTGATGGGTGAAATGGAAACAGAAGAGATTGTGGCTGTATTGGCTCATGAAATAGGACATTACAAGAAAAAACATATTGTTTCCGGGTTGGTGTTGTCGTTGCTGAATACAGCTGTGATGCTTTATATCTTCTCTCTTGTTGTCGGTCGACCGGAACCAGCTTTTGCTTTAGGAGCGCATGTGGCGAGTTTTCATGTAGGACTTGTTGCTTTCGGAATTCTGTACACTCCGCTTTCTTTCCTTATCGGAATGGGGATGAATGTTTTTTCCCGAAAGAACGAATACCAGGCCGACAGTTTCGCTGCAGGCTATGGATTGGCTGAAGCCCTGGGAAATTCATTGAAAAAGCTTTCGGTGAAAAACCTGAGTAACCTTACGCCACACAAAGCTTATGTATTTTTTCACTACTCGCATCCACCATTGTTGGCCCGGCTGAAGAATTTGAAAGCTAATAATACAAATAAATAAGTCTTTGTCTGCATTAAACTTTAAGTTTATTTGGTAGGTGATAATTATCAGTAATTTAAATTATTGGTGAGGTTCATCTTGGGATTTAACTAATTCCGGACTTTAAAATTGAACCGCTGTGATTGAGTGTTGACAGACACCAATAAAATTCCGGAGGGAAGTACCGAAAGCGGAATGTATATGGCTTCTTCGTTCGTTTTTTGGCTATAGAAACAGGTACCCGTCAAGTTGTATATTTTGACCAGGTAGTCTCCCTGATAGTTTTGTGGTGTAATTTTCAATTGTCTTTGTGTGGGATCAACATAGCATTGAAAATTCACACCGTTTTCCAAAGGAATGTCGGCGGAAGAAGTGACATAGGTTGTTAGGTCTGGCATTTCATCCAGCGTAATGACGTAATCGCTGTTCATTACCTTTTCCCAATGACTAAGCGGGTTATAAACACCGTCTTCCACGAAATCACCATACCAGGTCATAAAATAGGACCATCCAGCCTGGTCTTCCTGAAGTTTATCCGGATCCGGAATGATTCCGCACTCACTTAGTGTAACCATCTTCTTACCAGCAAAGTCAGTTTTGATTTTATCGAACGTGAGATATTGAGAACCGAAATCTCCCTGGTTGGCATAAATATCCACACCTAAGATATCGACATACTGATCGCCCGGGTACCAGTCCATATTGTTGGGATTGGCATCGGTAGTCCAGACCCAGATAAGGTTATTGAGATGATGATAATTGACCATGCGGTCGTACATGATTTGCCAGAGTTTTTTGCAAGCGTCGGGACCTTTGGCTCCCCACCAAAACCAACCACCGGAAGCTTCATGCAGAGGACGCCAGAGCACTGGAATATCTTCGTCGGCTAAATTTTTTAGTAGCCTGGAAATGTAATCGATGTCACTAATCATTTCCTGGTATTCAGTAGAGTTTTCATCGAAAATTTTCGATACGTCAAAGCTGGTATTTTCGGTATAAAACTCTTCGGTTAACCGTGAAGGATCGCGCCAGTGCCAGCACATCGCCGGTATTCCATTTTTGCTGTACCAGGTTTTGGCGTCGTTTGTCGGCGTCATATCGTCGTACCAGGTGTAACCCCGGTTGCAGTGCATGAAGTCAATCCCTACCAGAGCAGGCTCTTTCCCGGTTTGTTCCTTCAGCCAGTTCGTTTCATCGAAACTGTTCAGTGTCATTGTGCCGGAGATAATCTTTTTCTGAAAATTATCCAGCAGGAACTGATACAGACGAAGTGTATTATCGCTTGCATTAGGGTTAACCAGTTGTCCGGTAAGGCTAAATTCAACAGCCGGATCGTTGTTTTGAGCAATCTTCAGGTAGTCAACATAAAACCAACCCCAGTTCGTGATGATATTAATCTCGTTCTGACCTTCATTTAAACGAACTTTTCCGATACTGATTTCCTGAAAAGTATTGGATTGTGCTACCGTGAATGAAGTAGTGTTTCCGTTAATGGAAATATCGTTGGTTTTTTCGCCGTATGGAGTGGCAACCCCCAATGAAATGTCGTAATAACCAGCTGTAGTTATAGAAAAAACGAAAGTAAGCTGGTCGTTATCGTTGGAGAAATTACCAACATAGCCTGTACCTGAATAACCCGAAATGGATGTTTGGACGGAAAGCCCGGAGCTTAGCGAGGCATTTTCTGCTTCGTAGGTTGTTTGGGCGCTGGTGGCCCGGGTAAGCAGAAACAACAACAGGAATGTGAGATAAGACGGAATTTTATTCATGACTTTAATGAGGTGAGCAGCTTTTGAGATATTGTACGGTTCCCGGATATGCTTTGCAGAAGGGAAGAAGCGCACATTCCCGGTAAGGAATGTAGCGCTTCTTTTTTGCTAAACATCTAACTATTTGTGTTCGAACCTAATATTGTCGATATACAAACCGGTAATGTCCACGCTTCCGTCGGCATACCAGAAATTCATTCCCCATTCGAGCGTGTCGTCACCTGAAATCACATCAGGTAGGTCAGCGAATTGAGACAAGTCGTAAGTGATGGTAATCCAACCTGGTGTGGTTTCGTTGGCAGCTACCACCCCAAATCCACCCAAATCAATCCGGTTACCGGCCATTTCCATCTGGAAATGCACATTTGTGGTCCCGAATGGCTTGTTAAGGTTGACATCCATTTTCAGCAGATAATCGGCTTTTGTGGCTTCAACTTTTGGCAATGCAGAATGGTTACAGCCCCAAATCCAGGCCCAACCAGTCAATGCATTTGCAATCCCGTGCATATAGTTACCCGAAATGGCAATTGCCAGGTCGCTGCCCAATTCCACATTACCGCCCCAGTTATCCCAACTGAGATCGTGTCCTGTCTCATCAAAATCATTGATAATAAGACTCGGATCAACCACTGGGTCGACGCCGCCAATGAAAATTTCGGGTAACAGGCCTTCTTCGCCTTCATAGGTAATCATTTTGATTTGCCCATAACCGACGGCTGCATCCAGCGGTACATACACTTCCACTTTAGTGTCTGTTTTAATACCGTAAGCAGTTGCAACCACATTATCGGGGAAGATCAACTCCTTAATCAGATCCATGTTGGTTCCGTTGATGGTGAGAATCTGTCCCGGTGTTGCTTTTGCTTCTGTATAAGATGAGAATACAGGTAGATTGGTCAGAATAGTGAAGTCGGTGGTTGAAGCAACTTCTGTTCCGTTTTTGGCTACTAGCGTGATGGGGCCTGTTTGGGCACCTACCGGCACTGTTACCACCAGCGAAGTTTCAGATTGCGAACCGATGGTTCCGCTAACTCCACCGGTAAAGTTTACGGTGGTTACCAAATCCAGATCGGTACCTGTAATGGTGATGTCGGTATTGGCTTTCGCCTGAGTGGGAGTAAAGCTGGTAAATACCGGATCGATCAGGCTAAGTTGTTCACTGGTTACGTTATTGCCTGACTGGGTGGCCAGTGTAACAACACCGGTTATTGCATCATCAGGTACGGTAACCTGAAGCTCTGTTTCGGTTGCAGAGGTTACTGTTCCTGTTTTGTCGCCACCAAAGGTAACTGAAGTGACGAGATCCAAATCCGTACCTGTAATGGTTAACGTGGCTCCGTTTTTCACCGGATTGGGGTCGATCTTTGTAATAACCGGCATCACCAGAGTTAACTCTGCCGGACTAGCCACTTCCACGCCTGAGAAGGCAACCAATTTTACTGCTCCGTCTTTTGCATTAGCCGGTACATCAACAGTAATTGTGGTCTTTGCGGCATCTGTTGTGAAATTTGTCACCGTCAGGTTCTCGTTGAAGATGATCGATTTGACCAGATTAAAGTTTTTCCCGGAGATGGTAATTACTGTTCCCGGTTTGGCCGGATTGGGAGTCATTCCGGTAAATTCGGGCAAGGTTACTTTCAGGTCGCTTTCGGTGTACACCACAATGGGCGATTCTGCACCATTGGAGACGGCTACTTTACCGGTTTGTGCCTCAATAGGAACCAATACTTTGATTTCGTATCGACTCAGGCTTTTGAACGCAGCCGAATCGACCGGCACATTATTGGCAAAAATGACCTGTTTAATCTGTGCGAGATAATCTCCCTTAATCGTCAGTGTATCTCCAGCCTTGACTGAATCGGGCGCAAAGCTTTCAATAGAGATAGGTTCGGAATATCCCAATTGGGTTTTTGTGGTAATATCGCCCTGAGGCGTTTTCAATACTACGTAACCCGGCTCAGCTTCCTGAGGAACGACCAGACGTATCTCATCGCTGCTGAACATGGAAAACTCAGTAATCTCGATGTTCTGCGGAAGCACAACGGCTGTTACTTTATTTAGGTTTTGACCGATAAATCGGATTTCCGTTCCGCGCAAAGCGGGAGAAGGTCCAAAGCTGTTCAGTACAACGGGTGCACTGCCATTGTCATCTTTGTTGCAGGATGCCAGGATGGAACCCGCCATCAAAATGATGACGAGCATCCGGAATATTAAGAGGAATCTATTTCGTTTCATAGTTTGGCTTATTTATTTTTTAACGGAACGATGCGAACGTTATCGATTCTGATATCAATAGGATAGGTGTCGTCGGAGGCACCAAACAACATGAAAGTGACATTGGTGTACAACTCAATGTTGTCGATTTTCAAATCCGCCTTTGATTCATCCTTATTGTAGATGAAATCGGATAACGGAATGGAAACGGTTATCCAGCCATTGGAAGAGTAGGTTGATTTTACACCGTCTTTGTTGTAAGGTTTCCAGTGTGCCTGAGCTGGCTCACCATCTGTATTGATTCCATCGGGCGTATCGTACTTATCAAACCAAATGAGCATCGGCACGTCCGACCATGTCACTACATTGGCTTCGAAACAGAGTTCGAGATTGTCTACCTGTCCTTCAGCTACCGGTACGTCACCTGCACCGTATTTTGCCCAGTAACCGAACATCATCGGGTTCAACCATTGCCAAGAACCAAGCGTTCCGACAAATTGCAGATATTGTCCCGAACATCCGTTCTGAGTTCCGAAGCCTCCCAGTCCCCACGGATTACCATACGACGAATCTTCGAAATTGAGGATGATGTTGGTATTATCGCGGAATATGAAGGAGGAACGGGTGGCACCATACATGGATTCTACCGTTACTTTTCCGGAAACGGCACCATCGGGTACGATGACTTTCAGTTCATCCATTGACCAGGAAACGATGGTTTCAGCTTTCACGTTATCCGAAAAGTAAACGTTGGGCTTGTCGGAACCTTCAGCCGGAAGGAAATAGTTACCGTAAATTACTGCGGTATCTCCTGCATTTACATATTCGCAAAGCATGCTCGAAAGGATAGGAGCAGGCACATCTACCCGAAAAGGATAGGTGAGTGTCTGGCCATCTTTAAACAGAAGTGTCATCTGGTCGGAAACCGAATCAGGAATGATGCTGGGAACCGATACCAGAATAGATGTAGCGGTAATGTATGCCGGATTCAGCTTGGCTTTCTGGTCGTTGAACCAGAGTTCTTTCAGTCCTTGCAAATCTTCACCCATGATAGCAATCAGGCTACCCATGTAGGCACTCACTACCAGTGAGTCGGCGGATGCGGGGTTGGTTACCCGGATGTATTTGATCGTTGGATGTTTACCAACGTCATCTGATTCTTTGTTGCAACCGGTAAATAATGTTCCGGCCATTGCAACAGTCAACAGAAGAAATATGGTGATTGATTTTAATGTTTTCATTGATTTCAGCATTTTAGGTTATTCAAAGGTGTATTCAACTGCCTCTCCATCCAATTTTGGATTCGATACGACGGCTTCCGATGGAATCGGGAAGGCCTTGATTTGGTCGGAATAGATAACCATTGGAACTTCAGGAGTTGCTATTTCGTAACCGGCATAGCTGTTCAGCAAGTTTTCATCACTGGTTGGTATGGCGTAGTAGTAGTCTTCGCGGTGTTGAGCGTTCAGAAATTCGGTAGCCGTCTGTGCATTGCGATAATACATCCGTTTAATATCGAACCAGCGAATACTTTCCATCCCGAATTCAATCCGGCGCTCGTGCATCACTTCATCAAATGTGAGCGGAGCAACACGATCGGCCAGTCCGGCACGTTTGCGAACCGTATTTATGTACTCAAGCGCAGTGGCGTCGGAAGTTTCGTTTCCTGCACCAATGGCTGCCTCGCAGTAAATCAGGTACATCTCGGCTAAGCGCATAAAGTACAGATTGTTACCTGCATCCTGGTCGGTACCCACCTGATTATTAACATCGGCTGCTTTACCAATCACGTATTTCTTGATATGGCTGAGCACTTGATTGGCATTTTCAATTGGGCTATTGGGATCATCGGGATTGGCCGTGCGAATGTTGTAGGTGTAACCACCGTCGGCTTTGTCGAGCTCCGCATAATAATCACCTTTTTGCATGATGATATATTTGCGGCGACCATCATTTGGTTCAAATGCACTTTGGAAATCAAGTGTTGGGCCTTTGCCACCTCCCCAGGTCTGATCGGCAATCACTGAACTTCTCGACCAGGCAACATTTCGCGGGTTACCAAGACCGTAACCACCTGCACCAATCATTTGCAATGCAAACAACGATTCACTGTTGTTATTTCCTTCGATGGTGAAGAGCTCTTTGTAACTGTCGATCATTTGGAAACCATCGGAATTATTAATAACCTCCTGTGCATATTTTTTTGCCAAATCGAAGTATTCAGCCGATCGCGAATCGGTTAAATCGGAAGCCATAGTGAGGTATAGTTTGGCCATCAGGCCTTTCGCTGCCCATTTGGTAGCGCGACCAGCTTGTTCATCCTTACCGGGAAGATTTTCTTCGGCGAAAGCCAAATCCCGACGAATGAATTCATAGAGACTTTTTCGGGTGTTCTTAGGCAACATCATGTCGCCGGAAGCAATCAGGTCGGAACCGTTTTCGACAATTGGTACTTCACCCCAGTATTCTGCCAGAAGGAAGTATACCCACGCTCTGACAAAGCGGGCTTCGCCCAGAGCAGCATTGATGATGTCTTCACTTACTCCGTTTTTTCTCGCAGCATCGGGCATATCATTGATTACCGAGTTACAATAGGAGTTTACACGAAAAAGGCTTTTCCAGCCACTCGTCAAGTATGCGTTACCGCTGTTGAACGAAAAGTAGAAGAACTGACCTTCCTGATCGTAGGTGTAATACATATCGCCGGAAGCCATATCGCCTGCGTAGAACATCAGACCGGCAATGTAATCGAACCAGTTCCTTCCGCCGTAAAGCGTTGCAGTAGACGAACGTATTTCGTCTTTGTTCTTGTAGTAATTGTCCGCAACAATGCTGTCAACCGGGTCGACGGTGAGAAAATCTTTGGAGCAGGATGAGATCATGATGAAAACACCCAGCAAAATATATTTGATAAACTTTTTCATTTTCAAGAGATTTTTCATCATTAAAAATCGATACTAACACCAAATGTGTAAGTTCTCGGACTTGGATAACGCCCCATGTCGATATTCTGCATCATGGCATTTTGATTGAAAGCACCAATCTCCGGATCGTAGCCTGAATAGTTGGTGAAGGTGTACACGTTCTGTACGTTGGCGTAAACCTTGAAGCGCTCGATGCTGATTTTGCGGGTTAGTTGCTGAGGAATCGTGTATCCCAGCGAAATATTCTTCACGCGAATGTATGAACCATCCTCGATGAAGCGGGTCGACATGCGGTTGTTCCGGTTATTGTCGTTGGTTGTTACACGCGGAATGTCTGTGCCCGGATTAGCTAATTGGAAGTTGGCCGGATCGGTTGTGCTGCCATTCGGGTCAATCATCACGGCTCTGGCCCGGTCAACAACAGCCTTGCTCTGGTTACTCCAGATACTGGTCTGTCCTTCGATTTGTACACGGGTATAGTTCAGGATGTCGCCACCGTATGCCCCGGATAGATAAATCGATAAATCGAAGCTTTTGTAATTGAATGAGTTATTGATACCGAAAGTGAAATCCGGGTTGGGATCACCAATAATTGTCTGGTCATAGGTGTCGATTACTCCATCGGGTTTTCCATCCGGTCCGGAAATATCTTTGAATTTCACATCACCAATCCAGACGCCTTGTTTTTGGTTGATATAGTTGGTTCCGGGTTGGGTCGGATCTTCAATTTGCACGGCGTGGTTGGCAATGTCATCGGCATTTTTGAAAATACCTTCCATTTCATAGCCGTAGAATTGTCCCATTGGTAATCCCTCTTTGGTAATTGTGGCTGTTTGAAACTCACTGTACCAGTTGAGTGAACCGTAAAAAACCGCATTAGGATCGTTTAGTTTTACCACCATGTTCTTATTGTGAGAGAAGGTGATGTCGGTAGTCCAGCTGAAATTAGGCTTATTAATATTATGAGAAGTTAGCGAAACATCGATACCCTTGTTCTCCATTTTACCTACGTTGGCATACGGAGCGGCAATATCGTTCCAGCTGCTTCCTCCGATATAACTGGGAACAGAAATCTGTAACAGCAAATCGCGGGTGTTTTTCTGATAGGCATCAACCGATAAGGTGATTTTATTTTCGAATAATCCGAGATCCAATCCCACGTTATACTGCTCTGTTGTTTCCCATTTCAGAGCTGGGTTCGGGAATTTAGCCAGGCGATAGCCGGTACCGAAAGCAGTAGTTACTGTTTGCATGGAAGAACCATACAGGTAGGTTGAGCCTGGCATATTACCTACCGAACCGTAGCTAACTCTGAGTTTCATATTGGAAATTGCCTGAATGCTCTTCATGAAATTCTCGTTGTTGATTCTCCATGCCAGTGATCCTGAAGGGAAATACCCCCATTTGTTATCGGAACCGAACTTTGAAGAACCATCAGCACGGAAAGTGAAAGTGGCCAGGTAACGGTCGGCATAGTTGTAATTAAAACGTCCGTAATATGACATCTGGGTTGCGGAATCCTGCCATCCGTCGTTGGATACAAAAGTTCCATCCGAAGTCATGACATAAATGTCATTGGTTGTAAAACTTTGCTTAATCAGTGAGTTACCTGACCAGGATGATTCCTGCATTTCCTGTCCGAACATAGAGGTTAAATGGTGAACGTCAGCGAAGTCGAGATTATAAGTCAGGTAGTTTTTCCAAACCCAGAATTTGCTGTGCTCTTCACGCTGCATCATTTTATTGATGTCGTTTTTTAGAATGCCCCATTCGTATGTGGGATGGAAGGCTTTGTTTACGGAACCATTGACATCATAGCTATATTCGCTCCGGAGATTCAAGCCTTTAATGATATCAGCGCTGAGGTAAGCATTTCCGGTTGTTCTCTGCCGTTTCAGGGTGTTGTTCCGCTGAAGTGCCAACGCAACCGGGTTATATTGTGAGGAACCGGCAACCGTATTGGGACCGGCAAAATTCCCCTCCATGTCGTAGACCGGAACATCAGGTTGCATGAGTAAAGCCTGCATGATAACACCGTCTCCTCCGTCGTTGAGGGTAATTTTCTCGTTAGTCTCAGCGTAAGCGAGTGAACCACCTATTTTCAGCCATTTTTTTACCTGGCTGTCCATATTCATCCGGGTGCTGAAACGGCTAAAATTGGAACCGATAATGATACCGTCCTGATCGAAATATCCACCAGAGAAAGCATAAACGGTTTTATCGTTACCTCCGGTGACTGATAGCTGATGATTTTGCATCCACGCGGGGCGGAACACCTCATTTTGCCAGTCGGTTCCTCTTCCAAGTATCGAAGGATCGAGATAACTCTGATTTTTCGATCTTTCCAGCTCGTCTGCAATCTGATTTTCATACTCGGCATATTCCGGAAGGTCCATCATGTCAAGTTTATTGGGAAGCTGCTGCAATGCCATGTAACCGTCATATGTCACTTTGGCTTCGCCTTTTTGTCCACGGCGGGTAGTTACCAAAATTACACCGTTGGCAGCCTGAGCGCCATAAATGGCTGCGGCCGAAGCATCTTTCAATACTTCAATACTGACTATGTCGGACGGGTTGATCGTTGATAGAGGGTTGACTTTATTCTGACCGTTGGCACCACCAGCCCAGTCGAATCCGGCAATAGTTTGTCCGTTTCCAACGAAGGGAACGCCATCGACAACATATAAAGGTTCGTTACTTCCGGTTACGGAACTGGCACCACGGATTCGAATCGAAGTGGCACCGCCTGGTTGTCCGGAGTTTTGGGTTACCTGTACACCGGCAACCCGTCCCTGCATGGCCTGGTCGATGTTGGTTGAGATAGTTGATTTCAGCTTGTCTTCAGATATCGATACCACCGACCCTGTGAGGTCAGACTTTTTCATGGTACCGTAACCAACCACAACAACTTCGTCAAGTCCGGTAGTTGCTGATTTTAGCAAAATGTTGATCTCAGTCTTGGAACCAACCCGAACCTCTTGTCTTTGGTAACCAATGAAGGAAAAGACCAAAACAGTTTCGTCAGAAGGCACTTCTATATTATATTGGCCATCGACATTAGTAATTGTCCCTTGTGTAGTCCCTTTCAGCACTACATTGACTCCCGGCAAAGCTTCCGATGTGCTACCATCTTTCACTGTTCCGGTAATTCTTTTCTGAGCAAGTAATGCATGACTCATAAAGAATAGCATCAAAACAAAGATTGCATGTTTCTTCATAGATAATGGATTGATAATTAGTTAATTTAATATAGTAGCCAGGTGATTGAGATAATGAATGCGATGATGATGAAATAGATAAATATTTCGATCAGCAGATAAAATTGACGGCTGTACTTTTTCATGTTAGGTTTTATTGGTATTGTAAAATTGGTGCTTATCTGCCGAATGGCTGTAATTCAGTTGTAAAGGATATGGGGGTGATTATTCCACCAAGGTGTGGATTTGTATAAATTTAGTACCTGAAATGTAAAATGGGGTTGAAAAATCGCTTTGAGTAATTAACTTCATCCATTGAACCTAACGAGTAATATATATCTGCCATAACACTAACCTTACAATGACCAGGATTTTAGTGATATTGATTGTCTTGCTGGCTTCAGTCGGTCAGCTAAAGGCACAGCAAACCACTATCAATTTTTCCAATATTGGTACGAAGCAAGGCATGTTATCAAATTGGGTAACTTCATTATGCCGCGACTCCGACGGATTTATCTGGGTAGGAACCAACCGTGGACTGAACCGTTTTGACGGGTATAACATCATTACATTTGAGCACCAGGCCGATGACACAACAAGTCTGTCGGATAACTATATCTGGAGTATTGCAGAGGATACTCATTCCAACTTGTGGATAGGCACCACCCAAGGTGTGAATATTAAGAAAGTGGATGAGCAATCCTTTCATAGAATTTCGCTTTTCGATTACAATACTTTAGGATGCTCCGATGTCAATAATATCAATGATATTTTTGTTGCCCGCGACGGAACTGTGTTTCTGGGTACACACGAAGGATTTTTTACTTATCAGAACGGAACTTTTCGTCATCATCTGATTGATTCTACTAGGTTCTCGGCGCCAGTGAACAACGTGTTTTCTTTTGCGGAAGATCTCCAGGGCAATATCTGGATGGGAACTTTTACCCGTAGTCTGGTATGTTACAATCCCCAAAGCGGATCGTTAACGTACATCCCGGTTCCTCACATCTACGAAGGAAAATATGTGAAAGGCCTACAGAAATTATTTATTGATTCTGATAATCTACTCTGGATAGGAAGCCAGGCCGGTCTGTATGTTTATAATCTGGGAAAAAATGAATGGGAAGAATCGTTGAATCAGATTTTGTACCGACAAATCGGGAATAAAGTGATTAACGGTATTCGGGAAGATAAGGAAGGAACCATTTGGCTTGCTACGGACGGAGCGGGTGTTTTTCTTTTCGATAAACAACTGAAAACATCGAAAAATCTACTGCACAAAGAAGGTAGTTCGGGAAGCATCTCAACCAATGGATTATTTAGCCTACTGATTGATAAAGATGATATTGTATGGATTGGTACTTATAAGCAGGGACTTGATTTTTATAAGCCCAGCACGAAAAAATTCAGATTAATACAAAATGATCCGGAAATTGCCAATTCCTTAAATATTAACGATGTGGACTGTTGTATGGAGGATGATAAGGGAAATATCTGGATTGGAACCAATGGTGGGGGAATCAATATTCTGGACAAGAAAACCAAGATATTTCGTTACCTCACAGTTGATAATACTGGTAAAAACGGGCTAAGTAGTAACATTGCGGTTTCACTTTATGAAGATCATCTTAAAAAAATCTGGATTGGTACTTACTTTGGTGGATTGAATAAATATGATCCATTGACTGGCAAATTCACGGTTTACAAATACAATGTGGATGACTCAACCAGTTTATCCGATGATCGGATTTGGAGCATCATCGAGGATGATAATAACCATCTATGGATTGGAACGCTTGGTGGCGGATTGAACCTGTTTGATGCCAACACCGGGTCGTTTAAAAGATATAATCACGAAAATTCAAATCTGGCAGGAAACTATATTTACCATCTTTCACTCGATCGTAATAAAAGACTATGGATATGCACTACTGACGGACTTTCTATTTACAATTCCCAGAAAGACGATTTCGACAATTATTTTACTAAAAATGAATTGGATGGCGGGGGAGATTTTATACCAATGGTATCGAGTTATCATGATAGCCGTGGTTGGGACTGGCTCTGCACCATCAATGGAGTAATTAAATTTTCGCCCGATAACCTTAGTACGGTGATTATTGACAAGAATTCGGGTTTGGTGTCAAATCCTGTATACAGGATGGAAGAGGATAACCAGGGAAATCTTTGGGTTAGTAGTTCCCGGGGAATAACTAAGATTCATGTTTCCAACATTGAGAATGATACGACCTTTACTACCAGTCTCATGCATTTTGATGAATCTGATGGCTTGCAAGGGCTTGAATTTTCTGAAACATCTTCATTGAAAACCCAGAATGGCGAATTGATGTTTGGAGGGGTCAATGGATTGAATATTTTCCGTCCGGAAGAGATTAACATCGATCACACCATTCCCCGTTTAATTTTTACCAATCTCAGAGTGTTGAATTCTGACATCGTTCCGGGACAGGAATTCAATAAGCGTGTGTTGCTAAGTAAACCGTTGAACCACACAGACGAGATTGTGCTGAAATATTCGGAAAATCTTTTTTCTGTTGAGTTTGCTGCTTTGACCTATCTCTTTCCGGGAAAAAACAAGTATCGTTATCAGCTCGAAGGGTTTGACAACAGTTGGTTCGAAACCGACGGAACGGCCAATTTTGCCACATTCACCAATCTCAATAACGGTGACTATGTGCTCCATTTGAAAGGATCGAATGCAGACGGAACCTGGAACAATGAAGGTATTTCGTTAAAAATAAAAGTATTACCACCATTCTGGAAAAGCTGGTACGCGTTGTTAATCTATGTCCTCGTTCTGGTCGTGTCGCTGTTAGGTTTGCGATACATGATTCTTTTCAGGGAGCGAATGAATGTGGAACTGGATATGGAACGAGCCGAAGCCAAACGAATTCACGAACTGGATAATCTAAAATTGAGATTTTTTACGAATGTTTCACATGAATTCCGTACACCTCTGACTTTGATTTTGTCGCCGGTGGAGAAGCTTTTGCCTCGTTTTAAAGGAAAACCAGAAGAAAAATATCTTCATCATATTCATCAGAATTCAAAAAAATTGATGAATATGATTAACCAGTTGCTCGATTTTAGAAAAATGGATGATCAGGGATTATCCTACAACCCTTCGTGGGGAAATATTGTCGAATTCATTACCACAACGGTTTCTTCATTCAATGATTTAAGTGAGAATAAAAACATTGAGTTGAGGCAAATAACCGATTTGCGGGAGTATTTTATGATGTTCGATAGGGATAAACTGGAAAAGGTACTTTTTAATCTGCTTTCAAATGCTTTTAAGTTTACGCCGCTTAGCGGATTGGTTATTGTTCAGGTGAGCCTGGAGGAAGTGACAAATGAAGGGCAAGGTGCCAGTAATAACAATTTGGTGATAAGGGTGAAAGATAACGGAGTAGGAATCCAGCCGGAGAATATGGATAAAATCTTCACCCGGTTTTACCAGGAAGATAATGGTAACGGAGCAAGAGAAAAAGGAACCGGTATTGGTTTGTCACTGGTAAAAGAGTACGTGCAACTGCATGGTGGAAAGATTACCGTTGACAGCGCACCAAACATTGGCAGTTGTTTTAATGTTTTTTTGCCAGTCACCGAGGCTCCCGATCTGGATGCTCATGAAGTTCGGGGTGCTCTCAGGGAAGTAAAATTCACGGCAAAAGAGAATGCATTGCCTAAGCCGAAAAAACGTAATGAATTATCAAAAAAAGGTGAAACAGTATTGATTGTGGAAGATAACGAAGAGTTGCGACAGTATCTGAAAGAGAATCTGGATGAGGAATATGAAGTGATCGAAGCGGCAAATGGTAGGCAAGCCCTTGAAATATTGGAAAAAATGCTTCCGGATTTAATCCTTAGCGATATTATGATGCCGGAAATGGACGGGGTGGAGTTTTGTCGTCAGGTCAAGGGCGATAAAATCACCAGCCACATTCCGTTTATTTTCTTGACGGCTAAAGTCTCAGAACAGCACAAATTAGATGGGCTGCACAGCGGTGCGGACGATTACATTGTGAAACCTTTCAATTTTGAGATTTTACAGGCGAAGATTCAGAACCTTATCCAACTGAAAAAGAACATTCGCGAAGTTTTCAA
>ENA-ORXD01000676-ORXD01000676.1-sediment-metagenome-genome-assembly--contig:-NODE-676-length-38894-cov-8.438365_pt1 | contig 38894 bp, 31 predicted proteins | sample MGYA00237862_ERZ511471 | MGnify/ENA metagenome assembly ERZ511471 | reverse complement strand
CTGATATTAGCCGTCACATTGGTGTCCGTACGCGGGTTGGCCGTTACGTCGTCGCTCCACTTGACGAAGTGGTAGCCGGTGTCCGGCACCGCTGTTACCGCCGTACCGTCCGTACCATAGTCCACCACCTGGGAAGCTTCGCCCGTGAGGCTGCCGCCCGTGCCGGCGCTGTAAGTTAAGCTAAAGGTGTCGATGGCGAAGTTTGCATAGACGGAATAATCGTCATCCATTGTGACCGTAGTGCTGGCAGAATTGGGGTTCGCGACTTTGCCTGCGTCAACAGCGGAACCGGTCCAGTTGACGAAATGGTAATGCGCATCGGCAGTAGCAACAATCGGGGCTGCGGTGCTTTCGTCGTATGGGAAATTGCCTTCGCCGGGCGTGGTGACATCACCGCCATCAGATGAGGAAGTTGTCAAAGTATATTGTACAGGTCCAGACGGGGCGTATATAGTAACGAGTATCCTATCAACGCGTATAACATCTGAGTCGTCCATATTGACGACAAAGACGGTGACCTGGCCGGTGGTGGGATTAATATAGTCGCCTGGATTGGAGGTAATGCTGGCAGAAATCACCTGGTCTGCGGTACCGCTTTGGGTGCCTAGTACCAGGTAAGAATTGGTATTGTAGTTCCATAGATACGCATAACCCAAATCGGTCGAGGCACCACGTCCGACTTCCACCGAAATATCGATTTGCTGTACATCTTCAGGATCCTCATCGACATACAACTCGAAAATCATAGCGGCATTATCACCGTAGCCGGGATCGGCTGTCGAGTAACGACTATCATCGGAGCTCACCAGGGCCGCATACTCGGCCGTGGTGGCTTCGCTCCAGAGAGCCCAGCCGGAAATAGAGTCACGGCGGGCGCCGAAAGTTCCATTTTGGATCACTGAATCAGTGACATCGATCTCACCATCTTCTGCTTTGGCTGCGGAAGACGGCGACGTAATTCCGGTATAGTCATAAACCACCGCCGGTGGTAACGGCGGGGCAATGGTGAAATCCGCGTTGGAGATATCTTCGTAGGTGTTGCTGTCGCCGTCGTGCACGACAATTTTTATTCGACACTGAGTGGACTGCACGGTCGGAACAGTCCAGGTATAATATCCATCGTGTGGCTCACCCGTTGCAATTGTATATGGATAGGTGGCGCCACCGTCGGTGGAATAATAAATATCGACACCGGTAATACTAACATCATCATTGGCGATCCACTTGATTTGCTGTTGTTCGCCTTGCCGCCAGACCTCGCCGCCATTGGGTTTCACAGCCTCACCAAAGGGAGTGGGCAGAGTGTAAACGTGCTTCATCACGCAATGGATTGCGCCGGCTGCGGGTATAATGGAAACGCAGTCAACCTGAATGATTTCATGGTTGGGCAGGGCCGCCTGCAAAGTGGCCAGGGCCGCCGCATCATCTGCCGCATGGTTATACCAGGGCAGAAAGACTCTTCCGTTGATAATGGCGGCGTTGGTATAGGTGAAGTGCGTGCCGCCGCTGGTGCTCTCGCCGGTACTATTATAAGCGGGGGTGCGGTACACCGTATAACCCCTCGACGCCATATCGGCGGCGGCGGCATCCGTCGAAGCCTTTGATATCGGATGGCTGGTGGGAAACTCGGAAATTAAAACTTTATTATCCCCCAGCGGCAAAAACCACATATCGATGTGGCCCGTGGCGTCAACATTGGAGATTAAACGCGGATAAATAGTTAAGTCAATATTCAAAAAGTCGCTGAAAATCTGTTGAATCTGGGCTTCGGTATATCCGGTATTTTCATCGAGAATCAGGGTGCTCGCAAATCCATCTCCATTGGAAAAAGCATGAAAGTTTCCCCCGCCGTGGGTCAGACCGATGTCGTACAGCGGCTCGTTCTGCGGAAAGGGAATACTTTGTGTCTGGATAAAGGCAGGAAGCGCGTCGTCATTCGCCCGGGGACGATTATAGGTATGGTCAATGATGGAGGGATAAGCGTCTTCCGAGACATAGCGCGGGCCGTAGTCACGAATCCAGACTGTGTCCAGGTTGTAATAGATGAACTTAACCCGGTCCATATCGGCACCGGCGCTTTGCAGGGTAGTAGTGCAGCTTGCCTGCTGGCTGGCGCCCGATACAATTACAAATGCCAGAGAATCCATTTGAGGGTCGGTAGTAACCCCGACGATGAATTCCGTCAGTAAAGGAAGATATGATCCCGGCTCCCAGGCTATTAACGGTCCATAAACCGCCTCATACTCGGCGGGCGTCCAGACCGCTCCTGCCGGCGGAGACGTTTGCTCCCCCAGGGGCACAATGGCCAAAGCCTGCGTACCCGCTTGCTGCTGCAGCCACTCTTGCTCCTCCGGCGTCAGATAACGCGGCAGTCCGTCCGGATAATTCTTTTCAATTTCCGCGAGGACATCCGGCGGAATATCAGCCGCATATGCGCTCAGCGGCAGGGCGAATATCGCCGCCGCGCACCAAACCAGAAGAGCAACCACCCTTGTTGACTTGTCCGTTGTTAATAACCGTTCCATCATTTTCTTCCTCCGACATTTTTGTGGGCAAATTAGTTCTTTTCTTTTCCGCCGGTCGCTCGCTATGCGCAAAGCTTACCTCTACCTCCTTGTCTGTGAATCCCGGCAGGACAATATGGTTCGAACAATATTCCGTTTTTCCTCCGTGAAGGTGAAAAATAAAAAACCAAAACCTTGGTGGGTTTTGGTTTAAATTTACCCAATTTGACTGGATGAGCGACCGATATGAGAATACTTACCTTCGATGCCTTTGCGCGTTAATGCGGCAGATACAACTACCTCCCAGCGGCAAGCGGCAAAGCTTGAAATGAAGGACAAGAATTTTCTCACCACTCCTCCTTCTTCTTTCACCATCTAATCTTCATAGATAGATAGATAAAATATGATCCTGCGTATTCTAACATAACGCCATTACCGAAGTCAAGAGATTTTCACTGTTTTTTTGGCTATTTGCTTTCTCGAATATATCCGTTAACCTCTTGCCCAGCCGACAATTCGTTATCGGACATTTGCCGGCCCGCTATATATATTAACTTTCGACCAGAGGGCTACATATGGCTTCGGAGTTTTCCCAAATTATTGTCGCCAAGGATCAAATTTCGGCCTAGAAGCGGTTTTACTGGCTAATTTCGCTTTTTCTCGGAGTTGCATCGCCTGGGGGTGATTATTCACAACTCTCGATCTCGCATAAAGATATGAAATGGAGCCTATGAGATTCGAACTCACGACCTCTTGCATGCCATGCAAGCGCTCTCCCAACTGAGCTAAGGCCCCTGGTCTTATATCTATTGCCCGCCGGGAAACATTACCTCTGGCGGCCGCTTTTCTTACGCGAGTTATCATTTTACCTATAAAGCCCTACCACTTCCAGTGTGATATTTAATAAAAAACCGATTATTCATCAATTGGCAGGTCCGTCCCGCGAGCGGGTATTTACCCCGTTAAGGTGATGCGTCTGTCCGCCTATTTTTCCAGAACTTCGCTTACCTTTCTGGTTAATTCGACTTGTTCTTCTTCACTTAAGGAAAGGTTGCCTTCCAATAAGCCGATGCATTTATTAATTTCTGTGTCTTCCTGCCTTAATTGCTCTATTTGGCGATTTTGGCGATCGACGGCCACATCCAGTTCACGAAAGTCCAGCTCCAGTTGCAGCTTGGTATTCAGCACCGCCAGGCATTTCCTGATCGCCGGCTCATCTTCGCTCGCCGCCAGGTAGAAGGGAATTTCCAGCCACAGTCCGACCCCGGGTATCTTTCTCTTTTGCGCCGTCCACAACAGGTAACTGCTGATCGCCGGCGGACCCGACCAGTTCATATCTTCCAGGCCGAATCCTTGAAACTCTTTTTGGATGCCTTTGTGGTTATAAACGGCTAATATTCTTCGTTCGCTGGTATGGGCCATAGCGGATATGGTAGCGTTGATGATTATCACTTCTTTAACATTACAATCATGTTGAGCTATCTCCAGAATGGCATTCAAAAACTTATTCCGCTCGAACTGTGCCTCTTGCCCTTTAAACAGTACCAGGTTGTTTCGGCTGCCTCGGTAGAATTTACTTTCCGGGAACTGGGCCACGTCGTTTTTGACTGCAACTCCCGCCAAGGAAAAAAAGTCGGCCGGCTCAATTTCGCAGAAGCTTTTTCCGCCGATCTTTTGATTGATATATTCTATTACCTTGGGGCTGACTTTGCCGGCATCTTCCTGCCAGCCGATGATTAGAGAGGGCTTATCTAGGCAGCCCGGCTCGCAGATTTTATAGCTGTCGTTCATCTTTGCCTTCTTTCTGGTTAAACAGCTCATCGAGATGTTTCATCATTTCTCTTTGTTCTTCTTCCGTGATCGGCCCGGGCATGATCGGTTTGGCATATCTCAGTTTGCCTATCTCCTCTCTGACCTGGGCAGGCAGCTCTTCGATGCGGCTGAGCTTTTCTAAAAAATCGTTGATGTTTTTCTCCACTTTTTCGCCGACCTCGTCCAGTTGGCTCAAATCCACGGTGATATCCAGTATCCGCAGCAGCACCTCCAGTACTGATTTGGAACCTTTCGGATAGGGCCAGGGCGCCCCCTGAAGGTAATAGGGTATTTCTCCCATCAAACACACTGCCGCCACGCCTCGCTTCTTCGCCGCTCCCAGCATCAGCCCATTTAATCCGCTGATTTGGCCCTGGCCGCCTCTGCCTTCAACTCCGGACATCAGGATGGTGTTGTCATATTGTTTTATCTCGGAGATTAGACTGTCATCATTGGGCACCGCCCAGACTCTCGGCCGGGCCGTATGGTGGATTTGCGAGACCGCCGCCCCGGACGTATATAGCCGCCGGCAGCCGAATTTTTCCGCCACGTCCAGCACCAGGTTCGCCATCTGATATGCCTTTTGTCCTTCCGCGTATCGGGCTTTTCCCTCCGTCGGCTGCTCATCTCCGATGAAGAATATCACGTCCTGCCCCTTAACTCTCTGACCATAGAATTTATTTCGGCCGAACTCCATTCCTTTTAACAAACCATCTTCGATATGGACTCTGCGGGGATTAAAAAACTCTTCCGGCTCGATTTGGCCGAACTCCTTCGCCTGCAGAATTCCCCGCAAGGTATCCATGGCATTGATTCCGATATTGCCGATCCCCGGCCAGCCGCAAAACATCAGCACATCCTGCAACTGTGGTTCCTGGTACAGTTTAACTGCCATTATTTATTCCTCTGCTTTTTTTTAATCGGCTATCCTCAGCACCGCCGCTCCCTGCACCTGTCCCTGTTTTAACCGTCTGAGGGCCTCGTTGGCCTGTTCCAGGGGGAACTCTTGCACCTGCGGCCGGATGGCTGCCGCCGCCGCCCGCGGCAGAAATTCTGCCGCGTCCGCCCGGGTGATATTAGCCACGCTTTTTATTTCCTTTTCCTGCCACAGATGGTGGGCGTAATCCAACTGCAGCAGCGACTCTTTATCCCTTTCTTCTTTGCGGATAGCGTTGATTACCACCCGTCCGCCTTTTTCCAGCGCTGTCAGGGCCGCGACTATCGGCTGCCAAGCCGGCGTAAAATCAATGGCGCAGTTCAGCCGCTCCGGCGGCTTCTCTCCCGTCGCCCCCACCCAGTCCGCCTCCAGCTTACGGGCCAATTCCTGATGTTCTGTCTGTCCCGCCCGGGTGAAAACGAAAACCTTTGTCCGGCGATATTGGTGTTTGACGAGCTGAATCGCCAGGTGCGCCGATGACCCGAACCCGAACAAGCCCAGCGTCTGGCCGTCTTTCAAGCCGGTTAGCTTCACCGCTCGCCAGCCGATCGCCCCTGCGCACAACAGCGGCGCCGCTTGGCTGTCGCTGAATTCTTCCGGTATTTTATACGCGAAACTCTCACCTACCACGGCGTACTGCCCGTAACCGCCGTCCACATCGCAGCCTGTCGCTTTGAACTCGGCGCACAAATTCTCCCTGCCCGACCGGCAGAACTCGCACTGGCCGCACGCCGAGTTGATCCAGGCGATTCCCACCCGGGTCCCCAACGGATATCTCTTTGCCCCGTCTCCTGCCTGTGCCACCCTGCCCACGATCTGGTGACCCGGAATGACCGGGGTATGGACCGGAATTCTACCTTCTATCTCATCCAGCTCCGTATGACAGACCCCGCAGACGGTTACTTCCACCAGTATCTGCCCCGCCTGGGGCTGCGGCTTGGCCGTTTCCAGCAGTTCCAGACCGGTTTGTTCTACCGGGCCGATTTTCTTGAGTACCATCGCTTTCATTAATTTATCCTTCTATCTACTCATACTGTCCCATGGCCGGCTTGGGTTTTCTTATTTATCCCCATTATGGTAATTATATTCAGCTTTCGGAAATCTTAAATCCGAAATTCTCTATTCTGTCTTAGGGTAAAAATGGCTCCATCCACCACAAGACCTTAAAAAGTGGGGAAATTTTTATCTTCTTTTTTTATATATACTTACGCTTCTTGTCGCCGAAGCGGATAAACCAGCGAAAAATGCTGGATGATGGCAGGCCAGGGTGATATAGTACCGAATGAAAATGCCCAACATAACCGAACAAACAGACCATAACTATCAACTCGTTCATCGCCGCAGTGTAGCGGCGACAGCGGTGCTGATGCTGCTGGCCGGCTTTTTCCTGTTCGGCTACGCTCGGCATCGGTTGTATGTGGGCTGTCCATTAAAGGCCGATTTTGCTAACCAGCGGCTGCTGGCCGATAAAATTAATCCAAACACCGCAAGCTGGGCGTCGCTGAGTCGGCTGCCGGGGATTGGGCCGGCACGTGCTCAGGCGATGGTCAGCTATCGCGAGGAATTCCGCCGGCAAATCGGCTCCAACGGCCCAGCCTTTAAAACCTCGGGCGATCTGGAAAGGGTAAAGGGCATCGGCCAGGTCATTGCCGGCCGGATAGAAAAATATCTGATTTTTGAACAACCGTAGAAATAGGGCAAAATATTCATGGAACAATGGGAGATACAACGCAGCGAAGGAGTTTGTGCCGGGACCGGCAGAAAGATGGAGCCGGGCCAGGAGTATTACGCCGCCCTCATCGATCAGCAGACCCATTTCGAGCGGCGGGATTACTGCTGCGAATATTGGCAGGAGCATCAGCCGCAGGTATTCAGCTTCTGGAAGACCCGGATGCCGACCCCAACGCAGAAGAAAAATATATTTGTCGATGATGGTGTACTGATTAATTTCTTTGAGCGGCTGGCGGAAGAAAAAGAGCCGATGAAGGTTAATTTTCGTTTTGTCCTGGCGTTGATTCTCATGCGCAAGCGCCTGCTCAAATATGAGGAAAGCCGCTGGGAAGGCAAACGGGAAATCTGGCGGATGCGGCTGGTTCGCCAATCCGATATCCACGAGGTGGAAAATCCCCATCTCCAGGAGGAGCAGATCCAGCAACTGGCGCACGAACTAAGCAGCATCTTGCAGGGAGAGTTGTAGATGAGCCGGCCAAGCGGAGCAGGTGGATTAGCGGGTCGGGCGGAGATTGCCGCGACGCTGATAATGACGGCGGCGCTGATGATAGCCGGGTGCGCCCAGCCGAAGCCGCCGGTCGCGGCCGCGGTGATGACCCGGCAGGAGGTAATACAGCAGTATAACCGCAATGTCGCCGCGATCCCTCCTCTCAAGGCCCGTGTCGCCAACTGGAAGGCAAGATTCATTGACGATAAGGGCAAGGCGCAGCATTACGACGATATTGCGGGGCAGTTATTCTATCGGCCGACGGCGGACGAACCGCAGCCGGCCCAGTTTTATCTGCGATGCAGTATCCCGATAATCGAGAACGAAGCCTTCGTGGTGGCGGGCAACGAGCGGGAGTATTGGATTTATTCCAAGCTGGCTCACCAGGGTAGTTGGGGCAGCTATGACGCAACAGGTCAATCCTCCCGCGAAGACGCCTTGCTTAATCCGCTGGTCTTTCTCGATTTTGCTGGTCTGCGGCTTCTGCCCAGTCAGCCGCCCTATCCGGCTTACAAATTTGACGACCAATACTACACGCTGCTGTATATCAATGACAGTAACGACGGTTATCAAATCTCCCGGGAAATAATCCTCGACCGGCGGGATAATCTGCCCCGGCAGATCAGGACCTACGACCAAAACGGCCGGGTTATCCTCGAGAGCAAACTGGACCATTACCAAAAACTGGCGGGGGCTAAATTACCCGGCGAGATCAGTTTGTCCTGCGGTCAGGAAGATTTTTCCCTGCGACTGAAGCTGAAAGATTTCCGGACGGATGATAAAGACCGCCGGCGGCTTTTTACCCGGCCCAGCAGTATAAACGGCGTCGAAGATTACCGGCAGATTACCGCAAAGGAGCATAATGATTAATTTTCTCCCGCCGCGGGCCCGGCGATACATTGTCTTTGGTTTACTGTGCCTGTCGGCGTGGACGATAGCGGCGAGCGGGCAGGAGCAACAGCGGCTGGCTGGGGCAGTGATAGAGACTAATGACCTCTGGGCCGCGGGCGACGAAAATGGTTTATACCTGGTGCAGGCTCAGAGTCGGCAGGATGAGCCGGGCTTTCGCATCTTTTATCGCGACAAGTTCCGGAACTATTTTCGCGCCAGCGGCTGGTATCAGGGTCGATGCCAAAGCGTAGTAGCCCTGGCGGGCCGACTGTGGATTTTTTTGGAAGGGGGCGGCTGCCATAGTTATCATCTGACCAGTCCGGTACGCAGTGAGCTGCGGCTGCCGCCGGGACTGCGGTGTCTGGCCTGTACGGTGGCAGGCGACAAATTATACGCCTTAGCGGCCGTAGAGGAGGCCGTCCATCTACCGCCGCCGGGTGTTCCAGCGGAAACGGCGCCGCAAACGGACGACGCCCATCAACCGCCCGCCGAGGCCAAGCAACAACCTGCCGATGCTAATCAGCTACCCGTCCCTCAGGCGGGGACGCCGCCGAACAAGGAACAGTTATTATTCCTGCCTTCCTCTCGACTACTGCTGGTGCGAACTACGGATACGGACTGGCAACTTTATTGCCGCCTACCGCTACCCATCAGCGGGTGGAACCAGCCCTGCATCAGCGCCGGCGACGGCCAGGTGGATATATTCGGCGCCGCCACCGACCCCAACAGTCCGCCGCCGCGGCCAAACTGCGTAGTGCACTGCCGGGTGACGCAGGAGCACATCGGTCCGGTCGAGAATCTGGGTGTCTGCGAGGTTACAGGTCTTACAGCCCTGAGGGTAAATCAACAATTAAGGCTGATTTTAGCGGGGGCGGCGGCAGTGAAGACGAAAGTTGCCCACGGGCCGAATGCCCGGCAGCAGATGCAATTTCGCCTGGGCTGGCCCACACCGCCGCACTGGTTTTTTACCGAGCCGCTGGCCAAAGATTCCGCCGTGATGCTGGAGGCCGATCTGGGTGAAGTATGTTTTGCCGCTTTCGATCAAAACCTCGCTGCCTTCGTGCAACTGCCGGACAAAAAGGTGCTGCTGGGCCTGTATTCCACGACCGGCAAGCCGGTGGAAAAATTCACCCCCGCCATCACCGGTGAGACCTCCGCGGTAGTGGATCTGACGGAATTTTTTACCAATCCTTATCTGGCCATGGGGATGTTCCTTATTTTTGTGGGCATCGTTTTCTGGCGGCGCCGCGAGGCCTTTCGTCAGACAGAACCTTTACCTGATTATCTGATATTGGCGCCGCTGTGGCGGAGGATTTTGGCTTTAATCATCGACGCCTGCGTTATCTTCGGAGTCTTTATGGTGGTCGAACTGCTGCTGCCGGAACATGTTCTGGCGCCATTCCAGACCAACGACTCGATGACCGATATCATCAATCAGCTCAAAAATGGTGATGATGCCCGAATGTCGCTGGTGTTGGGGGTAGTGTCGCTGGCAGCTTATGTGATATGGCTGGTGTACATGACCTTGTGTGAGTGGGGGTTTGCGGCAACTTTGGGTAAAATGGCGTTAGGCTTGATTGTCGTCGGCGCCGACGGCAGAGTGCTTACGGCCCGGCAGGTAATAATCCGCAATCTGCTGCGGCTGGTGGAGTTTCGCCCGCCGATCTGGTTGTTCGGGCTGACGCTGGTGATAATCACCCCCTACCGGCAGCGCTGCGGTGATCTGGCGGCGGGCAGCGTGGTAGTCTGTAAGACTCTCGAATTGATGCAGCACCTGCGGAGCAATCGCCAGGTGTAGATTATAAATCCAGCCGTAACAAATCCGGCAATTTTGTAATCCGCCGCGGTTTGACGGGGGCTACTTCCCCGACGCCATCCTGCCGACTCGCGGCGGCGGACGGCTCAGAGCCGTTACTATTACTTAGCCAGATGGGCTGAAGTCCCGCGGCATGCGCCCCCAGGACATCACAGTCATACCGGTCGCCCACATACGCGCAGCGCGCCGCGGCAAGCTGCAGCTCGTCCAAGGCTGCTTGAAAAATGACCTTGTCTGGCTTGACAGCCCCCACCACGGTCGAATCGATCATAGTCTCAAAATACGGCGCCAGTTTCAAATCGCGGCACCAGCCGGCGGTATTGCCCCAGTTATTGCTCAGGCATCCCAGCCGGTAGCGGCGGTGCAATTCTTCCAGCACTCGGCGGTTACGGTCGATGTATTCCAGGGCCTGGGCGACAAATTCATCCGCGATCTCGCGGGGCTGCCAGCCCCAGACAAAAGATTCACTCCGCCGGCGAAGGCCCGCGTGGATATACTCACACAGCCGCAGGACCGTCTGGGCCATGTTCAATTGCGGCGTGTCCGGCAGAAAGGAAATATCACCGGCAGCTTCGTCGGCGCAGGCGTAAAAATCCTCCGCAACTATCTCACTTTGCCGGCGGGAAATACCACGGTAAATACGGTCGAACCAATGCAGGCCGTCGCTGTCCAATGTACCGCCGAAATCGAATATTACAGCTTTAATAGCAGTCATCACCATTCACGCTCGGAACTTATCCCCCGGGTTAACTACCTGGCCGTCCGTTGCGATTGACAGGGATGTTTTATCACTGGGCGGCGGATTAATTATTAAAATTTACTGGCGGACATATACGTGGAACTTCTGCAGCAGGTCACGGGTTATCGGACCGGGCCGACCTTTGCCGATCCCTCTGCCGTCGATTTCGATAATCCCGATGACCTCTGCCGCTGTGCCGGTCAGGAATATCTCATCTGCCGCGTATAGATCGTAGCGGGTCAGGTCCTTTTCCAACGTCTCGTAGCCGCTCTGGCGGGCCAGCTTGATAACCACTGCCCGGGTAATCCCCTCCAGTGAGCCGGCGGAGTGAGGCGGGGTTAGGATTCTGCCGTTCCGGACAATGAAGACATTGTCGCCGGTGGCCTCCGCGACGTAACCCTGGTGGTTATACATAATCGCCTCCAGCATATCCCGGTCCAGGGCCTCCAGCTTAGCCAGTATATTGTTGAGATAATTCAGGCTCTTAATCTGGGGATTTACGCTCAGCGGATGGTTGCGGATGGTATTGGCGCTGATAACCTTCAGTCCGCGTTCATAAAGCTCCGGGGGATACAACTGGATGTTGTCCGCAATAATAAATAGCTGCGCTTCCCGGCAGACCAGGGGATTAAGGCCCAACGTGCCTACTCCCCGGGTGACAACCAACCGGATGTAACCATTGCTCAGATGGTTGGCTAAGACTGTAGTCCGGATATTTTCCATCAGGGTTTCTTTTTCCTGGGGAATCCGCAGCCGAATCGCATGGGCGGACTGGAAAAGGCGATTGATATGGGCTTCCAGCTCAAATACCTTGCCTTCATAAACCCGTATCCCTTCAAAAACACCATCGCCATAGAGCAGGCCATGATCAAACACCGAGATTTTGGCCTCTGATTCATCCACCAACCGATCATTGAGCCAGATTTTTAAGCCCATACACCACCTTTTCTAAAACACCCAGATGCCCCCGGTTAACAATGCTATCGCCCATTTAAGGCTGCCTTTTAAGTATTTTACTGGACAAAGGTCGTTTCCTGTCGTTTTCCGTGGTCAGGCGGCGGTAATTTTGCCGTCGCGGAGGATCAATTTTCTATCTGCCAGTTGTGCAACCGTCGGGTCATGAGTCACCATGACAATCGTTTGGCCCTGCCGGCTCTGGCCGACGAGGTGCTCTAAGATAACCTTTCCGGCGGCGGAGTCAAGATTTCCTGTAGGCTCATCCGCTAAAAGTAGTTTGGGCTGCTGCACCAGGGCGCGGGCGATCGCCACCCGCTGGCACTCCCCGCCGGACAGCCGAGTGGGCAGTTGTCTGGCTTTATCGGTCAAACCGACCGCGGCCAGAACCTGTTCGGCTCTCTTTTTGTGCCGGCTGCTTTGGCTGAGCCAGCCCCAGACCGACGACTTCACCATCAAGGGCAACATGACATTTTCCAATACCGTCAGTTCCGGCAGAAGATGATAGAACTGAAAGACAAATCCGAAATCAAGATTGCGCAGCCGGTCCTGGCGGGCGGCGCTTAAGGTAAAGATGTCGCGTTCTTCAAAATAGACCTGTCCTTTATCGGGCCGATCCAATAGGCCGAGGATGTGCAGCAGGGTACTCTTGCCGGAGCCGCTGGCGCCCATGATGGCGACAAACTCGCCGCGGCGGACGCTCAGGTCAACACCCCGCAGGACCTGCTGGGCCGTTGCCCTGGAAGAGTAACTTTTCCAGACATCGCGGACGCTGATAATCGTATCTTTCTCACTCATGATATAATTTAATCCATGTCTAATATATCGCTAATTCATGGTTCGCTTTTATTCGTCTTACCGCGCTCATTCCACCCGCAGGGCATCCACGACATTAAGGCGAGCGGCCCGGCGGGCGGGCAGCACCGCCCCCGCCAGTGAGGCAGCTATCGCCACCAGGGCAATCGCCAGGGCTTCCCGGTAATCCACCACATCGGGGATGCGGTCGATGGCATAAACGTCCGGCGACCAGAGCTGAAAACCAAATTTCGCGTAGAGCCAGTCTTGAATCTGGTTGCTGTTGCGGACGATTAGGCCGCCCAGGGCCGTTCCCAGCACCGCCCCGACGATCCCGATGAGGATGCCGTATCCCCAGAAAATCTGCCGGATCGACCAGGCCGAGCCGCCCGCACTGCGGATAATGCCCAGGTCCTTAACCTTCTCGGTGACAATCATGTAAAAAATGGCAAACACTATAAAGACCGCCACCAGGCCGATCATGCCGAAGACCAGAATCATCAGGCTTTTTTCATTCTCTACCGGGGCAATGTTGGCGCGGCGATATTCCTTCCAGGTTTGAATGTTAACATCCTCCAGTAATTTAGCCTGGCCGGCATTTCGGCGCTGTTCGACAAATTGTTGCCAGAGGACGGCGACTTTCTGTCGGCCCATCTCCAGGTCCGCGTTGGCCGCCAGGCGGATGCGAATCTCACTGGCCCGCGGCCCGCTGCCGTCCTGGCCGGCCATCCAGCACAACTGCTGAAGCTGATCGAAATCGACATACATCATCGACCAATCGACATCGACCAGTCCGGTATCGGAATCGTCAACATAATAAAAGGTCTGGTATTCGCCCGCGGGCGAGCCGGTCAGCGCTCCCTGGCTGTTGAGGGCGAAAACAGTGATCGGCCAGGTTAAATGCCGCGGCGGCGCCAGATAGCTGCCGCGGAGCATTTCCAGATCGTTTTTGCCGAAGAAGCCCAGAAAATTCTGTAAAAGATAGATTCCCGGTATGCAGCCGCGGGCCTTCTGCTGATCGGTAAATTTTTCCGACTCTTCCGTCTGGTCCGGCCCGTTAGGCACCCGAAAGGAGGGCTGGTCCACCTCGGCTAGATAGTGAAGAGTAGCAGTGAAATCGCTTACCTTGCCAAACTCCTGCAGGCGAACACCCATCAGTTGCACGCCGCTGCCGTGGTCGCCCAATAAGCCAAAGGTTTTGATTACCGGCGTGGCCGCCGTCACCAGTTCTTCTTTTCTCAGCATGGCGATAAAATCATCGTAATAGGGAAAGCCCACCAGCGAGTCCCGGCTGATTACCATATCGCCGCTCCAGCGATGGTTCTTCTGCCGGGTATCGTCAAGCAGGCCGGACATAATACTCAGCACCACCAATACCAGCATGACCACCAGCGTCACCGCCGCGACCGCGATGAGGGCGACCCGCTTTTTGATAAAATAGCGCCAGATTAATAACAATTTGAACATAATCGCTTTCGGTTTTTCATCAACATTAAGACGTTTTCCGTCTGCCTAGTTGTTTGATCATTCGTAGCGGAGCGCTTCCACCGGCCGCAGCCGGGCCGCTCGCACCGCCGGCAGCAGCGCCCCCAGCACCGCCGCCGCCACCCCCGCCGCGATAATCCAGCCGACCGCGTTCCAGGCGACCTCGCTGGGAATTTCACTGAACATATAGACGCCGCTCTTCCAGATTTTAAAGCCGAGCAACCGGGTCACCGCCGATTCAACCAGGCTGATATGCTGTGTGGCCCAGGCCCCCAGTATCAGCCCCAGCGCCGACCCCGCCAGGCCGATACCCGCCCCGAAGCCGATAAATATCCCTGCCACTGCCGTCCGGGTCGTGCCCAGGCCGCGGATGATCCCGATATCCCGCTTCTTCTGCATCACCATCATAAAAAGAATGACAAACACCAGCAGCGCCACCACCAGACAGATCAGCCCCACCATCAACTGCATGATGGCCAATTGTTGTTTAATCGCCCCCACCATCAGCCGGACGTTCGGCAGCTCCGAGGAAACGTAAACCATCGCTCGGTCGATCCGCTCGCTGGGCCAATCCAGATGCGTCGCGGCATAGCTTCGCCAGGCCTGCTCCACATGTTCTTTCACCACGTCGGCTGCCGCGCCCAGCCGGGCGGTGATTTCCACCGTAGCCAGGCACCGCTGCTGCCCGTCGGGGCCGGGGCTGCCGACCAGTTTTTGTACCTGTTCGAAAGGCAGATATACGGTAGCCTTGTCAATTTCATAATGGCCGATCTGGAGCACGTTGATCGGCCAGCATTGAATCCTCTTTTTCTTCGGGGCCATGTCATCCAGCTCGCTGAGACTGAGTTTCTGTTGGGCGACGGTTAAGGCCATCGGCATATCCCAGTTGGCCAGCTCGTCCCTGATGGCGGCGCGATTGTATTCATCGGTCAGCTCATCGGGCTTGCCCACCAGGCCGATGCCCAGGATGGCGGGGATAGGTAACTGCTCATCGGTTATCGGCTGGTTTAATTTAGCCGCCAGCCACTGCCGGGCCTTTTCCCGAGCGGCCTCTGGCAGGACGAAACCAGCCTTTTCCCCTTCCGGTTCGTTCAGCAGTAAGCCGTTGCTGAAATATTCCTCCCGCAGACAGCGGTTCAGATCGACGCCCAGTACCTCCACCGCCCGCACATCGCCTCGGCCCAGATACAGTAAGCCCCCGGTTTCGATTTTGGCCTTGGCGGTAACGATATCATCCTGCTTTTCCAGATATTGCACCAGGTCCGCGTAATCCGCCAGTGGCGGGGTGACCAGCACGACCTGGCCCCAGAACCGCTGGGAATACAACACGTAGGCATTGATAAATCCGCTGAACAGACTGGTGATTACGATTAGCAGGGCTACGCATAACGCCACCGCCGCCACTCCAAAGAAGGCGATCCGCCTTTTTCGCAGATAACGCAGACACAGGAACAGCTTGTGCATAGCAAACTTTCTAATCACCGAGTATCAGAGCGGCTGAATCTTCGCTCGCCTGCCGGTGGTTACTTCGAGGTGTTGCTCTCCACGCGGCGCAGCAGCGGAAACAGGATTACATCGCGGATGCAGGGCGAATTGGTCAGCAGCATTATCAGCCGGTCCACGCCAAAACCCAGTCCACCGGCGGGCGGCATGCCATATTTCAGTGCTGTAACGAAATCTTCATCCATGGTCGCCATCGTTTCCTTCTGGCCGCGAAGTTGCCGCCGGAGGTTCGCCTCCTGCACCGCGGGATCGTTAAGTTCGGTATAAGCGTTGGCGATTTCCATCCCCGCGATAAGCAGTTCAAATCTTTCGGCTAAGTGTTCCGCCCCCGCCTTAGGCTTGGTTAACGGGCACAAGGCCGCGGGATAATCCATCACAAAGGTGGGATCGATCAGGTTTTTCTCCACGCTTTTCTCAAATAATTCATGGGTGACCACCAAATCGTCCATATTCGCCTCGCTGATCTCCATCTGCCGCGCCCGGGCCCGAATTGCGGCGATATCTTTGATATCGCAGCCGGCATGTTCCTGCAATAATTCCGCATAGGTCTTCCGCGCCCAGGGTCGGCGATAGTTAATCCGCTGACCGTCAAATTCCAGGACCATGTCGCTGCTTTGCCGGTTGACCAGGGAGCAAATCATCTCTTCCATCAAATCCATCATAACCTGGTAATCAGCATAGGCTTGATATGCTTCGCACATGGTGAATTCCGGATTATGATGGGTGCTGATGCCCTCGTTGCGGAAATTACGATTGATCTCGAAGACCCGTTCGATACCCCCCACTAGCAGTCGTTTCAGATATAGCTCCGGTGCGATCCGCAGAAACAGGTCCATATCCAGGGTATTATGATGAGTAACGAACGGCCGAGCCGCCGCCCCGCCGGCGATCGGTTGCATCATGGGCGTTTCCACCTCCAGGAAACCCCGCTGCTGAAAAAATTCCCGGATCTGCTGCACGACAGCGAACCGTCGCTGAAAAGTTGCCGTCACTTCCGGATTGGTAAACAAATCCACATAACGCTGGCGATAGCGAATCTCCACATCCTGCAGCCCGTGCCATTTCTCCGGCGGCGGCAGTGTCGCCTTGCACAACAGCACCAGTCGGCTCACCCAGATGGTAATCTCCCCCGTTTTGGTCTGGCCGAGTGGCCCTTCCACGCCCACGATATCGCCCAGGTCCAGCAGCTTGACCAGCGGCCAGGAATCGCTCAAAAGGTTTTTGCTCAGGCCGATTTGAATACTGCCGGTAGCGTCCCGCAGTGTAGCGAATATCAGCTTGCCGATATCGCGGTATAGGACGATTCGACCGGCGGTCCTTACCTGCTTCTGCTGATCGGCTCCGTCGTATTGTTCCCGGACCGTTTGTATCGGCTGGGTCGAGCTGAATGTCCCGCCATAGGGATCTATCCCCAACTGACGGATTTTTTCCACCTTGTCCAGACGGTTTCGCTCATATTCACTGATTTTGATCTCCGGGTGCATAACCCGCTCATAATAGCCATAACTGCTTTGCTGTCAACGAAAAACCCTCGCCGACAGTGTCGCCGCGGGCTTTACCAGCGGCCTTAGTGGCTTTTATCCACGGCTCTGGCGGAAATCATAGCAGTCTTTGGCCCGGAGCTTAAGCTGCTCGCAGCCGACGCGACTCATTGAGCTGCCGGCGAACCACCGGCGGAACTGCTCCTCATCCATATTCATCAGTTCCGCCAGGGGCGGACAGCGCCATTGTGGTTGAGGCGCGAATTCCGGTAAAGCAGTCGGCTGAGCATGTTCATTGAAAGGGCAGACCTCCTGGCAGACGTCACAGCCGAAGAGCCAGTCGGCAGCTTTGTGTCGCAGGTCTGCCGGTATGGGTGAGTCAGCTTCCACGGTCTGGTATGAGATGCAGCGGCGGGCTTCCAGGACACGCGGTTCCAGCAGCGCCGCTGTGGGGCAGGCCTCCAGGCACCGCCGGCATGTACCGCAGCGGTCAACGACCGGCTGATCACCTTCCAGCGGCAGATTAGTTACTATTTCACCAAGGACCAGCCAGGAACCAAACCGCTCATTTATTAGCAGTCCATTTTTACCGATCCAGCCTAGTCCGGCATTAGCGGCGTGGGCCTTTTCCGCCAGTGGGGCGGTATCCACAAAACAGCGTAAATGGGCTTTTCGGCCGCTGGCTGTGGAAATGTTATCCGCCAGTTTTCGCAGTTTGTCCTTTAATACCACATGATAGTCCGCGACCCAGGCATACCTTGCCACCCGGCCGAACTGTCCCCCGCCGCCGGGTTGGGGTTGAGGGTTATAATAATTGACAGCGGTGCAAATTATGCTCCGTGCGCCCGGTACAAGCTGCGATGGATCGAGTCGTTTGTCGAAATTACTTTCCAGATAATGCATTTGGCCTTGGTATTCCCGGGCCAAATATCGCTGGAAATGCAGATGGTGTTCCTGATTTAGGGCTTGGGCGGGGGCGACACCCACCAGATCGAAACCCAACTGTAAGGCCCACTGTTTAACTTGGGCACTTTCTACGATTGAAGGCATAATGACAACAGCCGGCGGCGCTAGATATCGAGATTCTTCACTTCCAGGGCATGCCGTTCGATGAAATCGCGGCGCTGCTCCACGTTATCCCCCATTAGAATGGAGAACAAACGATCTGCCTCCGCCGCGTCTTCCAGCCGGACGCGCCGCAGTGTCCGCCTTTCCGGGTTCATGGTGGTGTCCCACAGTTCCTCGGCGCCCATTTCGCCCAGGCCTTTAAAGCGCTTCAGTTCGATGCCGCGGCTGCCCAGCTCGCGGATGCCTTTGACAATCGCCGGGGGATTGGCGACATCCATTGTTTTGTTCTCGCTGTCGATGAGGTAAAAGCGGGTGGGCATTTTTTCTCCTGCTACCGTCAACTCCTCCCGGCGAAAATAATCCACTGGCACAATGCCGAATTTTGCCAGTTCCGGCCGCAGTTCATTGAGCCGCCGGACTTCGTGCATCTCCTGCGTCAGAACCGCGGGCCTGGCTGCGGTGTCCTCGCCGTTGGCTTCCATCAGCGGCACCAGTTCCGCGCAACGCCGGGTATAATCCTTTTCGCTGTGGAAAAACTCCTCCTGCCCTTCCATTACTACCCGATAGCTCGGTAGCATTCCTGTTTCTTTGATATTGGTTTTGATAAAGCCCAGCACATCCACTCCGCGGTTGCGGAGGATCCGCAGTTGTTCTTCCACATCCAGCAGTAAAGCCAGAATTTTTTCCAGTTCCGCTCCTTCGATAACCACATCCGGCTGGCCGTCCCGCCGGATATGCAGTTGCGTTCCTTTCAGTCCCTGGGTAATCAGGCGGTGGTTCATTTCGACTTCGTTAAGGACATAAGTTCGGTTTTTTTTCTGTTTGATTTCGAACAAGGGCGGCTGGGCGATGTAAATCGTTTCGTTGCGTATCAATTCCTTCATCTGACGGAAGAAGAAGGTCAGCAGCAGCGTGCGGATATGGGCCCCGTCGATATCGGCATCGGTCATAATGATTATTTTGCCGTAGCGTCGTTTGTCGAAATTGAACTCATCCGTCCCGATCCCGGTCCCCAACGCGGAGATGATGGTCCGGATTTCCTCATGGTTAAGCATGCGGTCCAGCCGGGCCTTTTCCACATTGAGAATTTTGCCTTTCAGGGGCAGAATCGCCTGAAACCTGCGGTCCCGTCCGCTTTTGGCGGAGCCGCCGGCGGAATCCCCTTCTACCAGGAACAGTTCTGTGCTTTCGATGTCTTTACTGGAGCAGTCGCTGAGCTTGCCCGGCAGGCCGATCCCGCTAAGTGCCCCTTTTCGTCGGGTCAGCTCGCGGGCCTTGCGGGCCGCCTCCCGGGCCAGGGCCGCCTGGATACCTTTACTAACGATTAGCTTGGCGGCGCCGGGATTTTCCTCCATGTACTGGCCCAGAAGCTCATTGACGGTTGTCTCTACGAAACTGCCCACCTCCTGGTTCATCAGGCGGACCTTGGTCTGCGCCTCGAATTGCGGATCGGGCAGCTTCACGGAGATTACCGCGGTCAGTCCTTCGCGGACATCGTCCCCGCTGGGCGGCTGCGCGCCTTTTAGCAGGTTATTATTGCGGGCATAAGCATTCAGCGTCCGCGTCAGGGCGGAGCGGAACCCGCTGACATGGGTTCCGCCGTCGAGGTTATGGATATTATTGGCGAAGGCTACCACGTTTTCCGTGTAACCACTGGTGTACTGCAGGGCTACTTCACATTCCATATTGCCTTGTTCTTCTCTCTTCGACAGATATATCACCTTTTTCTGCAGTACTTCCTTTCCGTCATTAAGGTGTTCGACAAACTCGACCAGACCGCGGCTGAAGTGGTACTTTTCTTCTCGGCTGTCTCGTTCATCCGTTAAGTTGATTTCCACCCCGGCGTTTAGATACGCCAGTTCCCGCAGCCGATGGGTGAGAATATCAAAGCGAAAATTAGTATCGGAGAAGATTTCGCCGTCCGGCTTGAACGTGGTGCTGGTGCCGGTTCGTTTGCTGGGGCCGAGCTTGCGTAGTTCGCCTTTTTTCAGGCCGCGCTCGAATTCCATCCGGTAGGCGAACCCTTCTCTGCGGACTTCCACTTCCAGCCATTCGGACAGGGCGTTAACCACGGAAACTCCCACTCCGTGCAGGCCGCCGGATACTTTATATGACTTCTTGTCGAATTTCCCGCCCGAATGCAGGATGGTGTGTACTACTTCCAAGGCGGATTTTCTGGTGCTTTTTTCGATACCCACGGGTATGCCCCGGCCGTTATCTTCCACGGTGCAACTGCCGTCAGCGTTTATCCGGACCTTGATGCTGCTGCAGAAGCCCGCCATCGCCTCATCAATGGAATTGTCCACCACTTCGCTGACCATATGATGCAGTCCTCTCATTTGGCGGTCGCCGATATACATTTCCGGCCGTTTGCGCACTGCCGCCATGCCTTCCAGCACCGTAATCTGGTCTGCCCCATATTTACTGGCTGCTTCCGCCGTCGCCGCGGCGATTGCCTCGATGCCTTGTGCCTCTTCCGGGCTGATTTCGAATTGTTTTTCTTCTTCGCTCATATATTCTTTTTGCTCTTTTCTGCCGGATTTTCACCTTTTATTGGGGGTTCTACTGTCCAAACCGTGGTATTTTGGTGCCGTCTTCGTCAGTTTTGTACCATTGTCCCCGGACCAGTTTGATTCGTGATATAGATACCTGCGGGCACATCCGACGCAGCTCATCCAGCAAACCTTCTTTAAGCAACAGGTTTAATTCGGACAGATGCGCGGCGCTGTCCACCAATACCCGCAATTGGCTTCCCCTTAAATTTTCCAGGCAGCTATGCTCCGCCAATTCCGGCGGCAGCAATTCTATCCAGGCCTGTCCGAGTCGGGATAGTTTTTTCTGCCGGGGTATGATTATCTGCCGCAAAAATTTATTGACGCTTTGGTTTAGCCATCCGCCCGCGGGCTTGCGCTGCCGCTGCTGCCAGATGCGCGATAGTTTGCCCTGATCCCATTCCATCCGCACTACACTGTCACCGGCATTAACACGTAAAGGAAGTCCTTACCGGTCCGGATCAACCCCGGCTTGGAAGGACCCTGAAATTCAAACGTAATTTCCTCTTCTACTATCACCCGCAGTGCCTCCAAAATATACTGGGGATTGAAACCGATTTTCAGTGCTTCTCCCTGGTAGCTCACCTTCATTTCTACTTGCGCATCACCGGCTTCCGGGGTGCTGGATGACAGTTGCAGTTTATCCGGCGGGGCGAACTCCAGGAGTACGCCGCGCGACATCTCATTGGTCAGCAGTGCCGCCCTTCTTACACCGCTGCGGAACTGTTCGGTGTTGATCTGGGCCTTGTTTTCCGCTCCTTTGGGTATCACATCGCTATATTTGGGAAACCGTCCCTGGACCAGGTTCGACGCTAATTGCACTGCGGTCGTGCTCACATTTAATTGATTCTCGGAGAAGCTGATATATATCTTTTCCTCTGGATCGTTCAATATCTTCTCCAGCAGCAGCAGCGTTTTTACCGGTATTACCGCCGCTTGCTCTGCTTCCTTCTGAGCCGCCGCCATTTCACCATCGACTTGTGCCAGGCGTCTGCCGTCAGTTGCTACCATCCGCAGCTTTTTGCCTTTCTGCTCCCAGAGCACGCCGTTAATCGCGTAGCGGGTGTTCTCCCGGGCGCTGGCAAACGTGGACAAATGTATCATATGTTTTAGTGTTGACGCGGTGATGTACTGTTGCTCCTGCCGGGTTGCCGTGCTGATTTCGGGAAAATCATCGGGGTCATGCCCGTAAATATGGAACTGACTGTCCGCGCCTGATATTTGACAGGTTGCCTCCTGTGTTTCTATGCTTACGGTCTCGTCACGGCTTTCATGCAGGATCGCCGAGATACGGTCTGCCGGGACTACCGTGCTGCCCTCTGCCTCGATTTGTACCTGGTTGATCACATATTTGACCATAATCTCATTATCCGTGGCGGTAACGGTCAATTTATTCTCTTTTGGCTCTGCCTGTAGTTTGGCGCATTGCAGAATGGGTTTAGGACTGCGTGGTGGTACGATGGAGGCCGCTAATTGTACCGCTTCATACAAGACCGCTCTATTACATATGATTTTCATACTGAACAACCTCCCGGAGTTTTCCAATTTCTCTTTGAGGGAATAACGCTATAAGAATAATAAGTATTAAATATAACCTTCGGTAGTATTCTTCATATAGGCTGTTATTCCTGTTATTTACCGGATCGAATAATATAACTCGGCGAAGTAACAATAATTATGAGATAATATTTTAGTGGACATCATGTTAGTCGGATTGTTCTGGTCTTGTGCTTTGGGCAACGCACCGGCGGTAGGCCGGTCACTTTTCTTGTTTTTAGGTTTTAGTTTGTGAGTTGCCCATATCTATCAGACAGCTTTTCCACAAAAAATAACACAATGTTTCACATGCATCAGGGCTTAATATTCCCATGTAAACAGCATTTTCCGCGTTAATTTTAACCGCTGGCGGCCGGATATACTAGGCTTTTCTTGAAGGTTTTCCAACACAATTTATACCGTGGCATATAGGTACAGACCTGGTGCCGGCGGCAGGTTACTGATGAGGTGAACCGGGGACATGGGTTTTTAGTGCAGATAGTTGGTTACGTCAAAATCCCCTACTTTGGCTATATAGAGGTCTGGTCGGTATAGCAGGTTGATATCCTGCTGCTGTGTGGCCTGGGAGCCGGCAGGGTCTGTCGCTTTATCCGGGTCGATGGGGCGTACGATTGGCTGGCAGGGATGATTGTCATTAATTTCGGTAACGACAACGGTTTGTCCATTGTTTAGAATCACCTGTTCGCCCTGGGCGAATGCCGGCATGGATTGCAGGAAGGCGTCATAAACAACCGGATCGAACCATTTGGCATAGCCGGGGTTGCGCATTCTTTTAAGGGCCACGACGGTTGGAGCTCGGTTGCCGTCCGGCAGGTAGCGAAATCCCTCGAAACGATCCGCTACGCAGGCGATCCGGCAGAAGATATGAATTTCCTCTTTCTCCAGCGGTAGCGTTAGCTCGCTGGCGCCGGGTAGGGATTTGCGGTTGGGAAAGCCGCTGCCGTCGAAAAATTGATGGTGATTAAGTACCACTTGGCCGGCGCTGCCGTCCAGGCCGCCGTGGATCATTTCGAAGCCCACTTCGGTATGACTTTGCCATTGGCCGCTGCCGCGGTCGTGGGCGGTAATATGAAAGTTTCTCAGTTCCTCCGGCAGGGCCAGTTTACCCATATCATGCAGCAGCGCCCCGACTCCCAGTTGGGTCAGGTCCGTCGCCAGGTGGGGTGGTATTTGCGGTCGGCAACGCACCAGGTAGCTCTCCAGTCGCATTCCGATTAACAGCGACAGGGAGGCGATGGTCGTACAGTGGGCAAAGATATCGCCTGCCTCGCTTTGCAGTTCCGCCACGAAGTGGGAGGTGGGATTTTTTAGGCCTAACAGCCGCGTGAACAGGTTTTTCATTTGACTGACGTACTTGTTGAAATCAATTTTGGCGAAATTGCACTCTTGAGCCTCCTTGAACTGTTCTTTTATAGTGGAATAGAGCCGCTGCTGTTGCTGGACCACTTCCGGGTCCAGCAGCTTATCGAGAAAATCCAGGTCAGGGTAGTGGACCCAGATATAGCTGATGCGTTTTTCCCGCAGCCGGCGGATATACTCGTCTTCCAGGGTGTAGCCGGCTTTTAGCAGTACATGTTCCGGCTTTTGTGGATCGCCCACAGCGTGGGCCAGCACCATTCCTGCCTTGGCCTGTTCGATTGGCACTCTCAGCATATAATTTTCCGGGATTCGGTATTAATTGGTGTTATATAAATAGTGTAACTGTCTGATTATAAGAGTCTTACGCTTATAAAGCACCATGTAATATTATCGGCTGGCATTGGCTGCCTCTTGATAATTTCCCCGGTATAGAGAGAGACTATCCTATGGCTGTGCCCCGTCTGCCTGCGCCAGTGCCCCGCCTAGCCCATATGCTTCTTTTAAGGCGGTAGTATGGTCCAGGACTGCACTCTTGGCATCCAGCCCCTCAAACAATAAATTTCCCCAGTATTGCATTTGTAAGGTATGAAAGAACCATTTCATCGTAACTTGCGACCCGGCAAAGACCTTTGGCCCGTGGGTAGCCCCCACGGAGATAAATACTCCCCGTCTTAATGGTCGGCCCTTTTCGATTAATTCCTGTCCGAGATAATGCTGCCGGGCCCAGAAAACCTGGCAGCGATCGATGATGATTTTCGCCTGGGCACAGCAGAACATGAAAAAAATCGGTGCCGCCAGTACCAGGCCATCCGCCTCCAGCAGCTTTGGGTACAATATTTGCATGTCATCCTGTATGTTGCAAGTGCCGTGCGTTGCGCAATAATCGCACTGCGTGCAGGGCTGAATGTTAAGGTCACTGGCGTAAAGTTTTTCGATTCTGATGGTTGTCCTATTATCCAGACTTGGTTTTTGGATGGGAGCAGTCGCGGCTTGCTCGCTGGCCCCCCGCAGGAATTCATCCAGCAGTAAATCTGTATTACCCCCTTGGCGGGGACTGCATGACAGGCCCAGAAGGTACATTTACACCCTTATTTTAGCTTTGATTTTGGTTCGCCGCAGAACGCCTGCCCTGATTTTAGTTATTTTGATCTAATTGGCAAGAATCATTCGTTCCTCGGTGGTTACTCGCAGTTTCTCCAGCGCTTTATTCTGAATCTGCCGAATCCGCTCTTTGGTCAGGCCCAGTCGGGACCCGATTTGTTTGAGGGTCATGGGTTCGATGTTTTCGCTTCCCAGGGGGAAGCGCAGTTCCAGCACGGACTTTTCTATTTCGGATAACTCTGCCAGATTCATTTCAACTATCGCCTTAAGCTCCTCTGCTAAATCCGTTCGCTCCTGCCGCCTGCGCTGGTCCAGCGAGTCGTCCTTTTCCATGGTATTTTCCAGGGGGATGGGGAAGAAGTTATGGTATTTATAGCTTTGCTTTGCCGCCCGGGAAAACCCTTTCAAGATGGCCCGGCAGGCATAAGTGCTGAATTTAAACCCGCGGGCGCAGTCGAATTTCTCCGTCGCCCGTAGTAGAGCCATGCTCCCCTCGCTGACAAGATCGGTAAACTCTACCCCCGGGTAATTGACCCGCTGGGCCATGGCCAGGACCAGCCCGATATTGCTGGTAACGATTTTGTTCCATGCCGATCGCTCTTGTTGATGCCAGTACAAGAGTTCTTTAATCTGGTTCCTGGGCCATTTGTCCTGGCTGCGGAGGGTTTTTTTGCACCGGTTTATCTGGTAACGGGCGTAGTTAAGTTGCAGGAACAGGGTTTGCTCCTCTGCCTGCTTTAACGGGCTGCCCGTCATTACCATTATGTCTTGGGCCATGATCTCCGCCATATTTGTTTCGTGGGCGAAATTATTGTGGGGAACAAAACTGGTCGGTCCTGAAAACAGCTTTAATAATGTCTCTCTCTCCCCACCGGGTATTGCCAGGCGGGCGATTTTATCCTGGATTTCAGGTAATATTTCTTTTTGTTTTAATTTAATCATTTTTATATCTCTTCGGGGCCTTGGAACACCCCGTAGCTCTTTTTATTCTTAGCGTCATAATTGATATGTGCAATACTCATGCCATCCGCCGGTTATCGGCCTCTTCTTTTATTAATACCCTGGGGCATAGTGGTTGGTTCAGGGTGAATAGCTGCGGTTAAACTAACAGCGGACGGGTTTTGCCGATCTTGAGGGTCTGCGGTGTTATTATTTATGATTTATTGAGGTGGGGGGTCGAAGTGCCAAATTGGCATTGTTTTGGGTAGGGAGTGATCTATATGTATTAGGGACACGGATTTGATACACGATACAATTATTTTCTGGGAAACATCAAAATTTAATGTTGATAAGTTGTTTTATTAAAGGGTGTTAAAATATTACAAACCCTTTTGTAGGGATAAAATTTTTGCCCCCGGTGTCTCATTATTATTTGATACACTTTCTGCCGCGGATACTTGCCTAAAGTTAGGGATAAACACGCAGAGGCTTTCTTAACTCCCGTAATTTTAAATACTTAGCTAGTATCGCCTTCGAGGGAATTACCGGCTGTTTGCTTGATAATTCGTACTAAATCCACCCTTTGAATCCGCTGGCCTGGGTATTGCTATAATAAAAAATATAAGGTAATAGACTTTTTTTCATGGGGAAAACGAGTTTTTATGGGAAATAGTGGTGATGAACCGCTGAAAAAAATCTTGCTTTTATCGCAGGAGCTGATGAAACTGGCGGACGACGGTGATGCCGGCCGGGACGATGTCGGCTGCGGCATAGTTTATGGTACAGTACGCGACTGTGCCTATAAAATGCAGGCCCTGGCCTCGGCGGAGATAGACGTACACCGGAAAAAAGGTAAATGGCGGACAAACGATTCCGCTTGAGCTTGTATTGTTTTAAGCGAAAAATGGGGGATGATACAGACTGAGCTTTTTTGTATTAGGCAGGAAAAATGTGGGATTATACCGATAAAGTCAAAGAGCACTTCCTTCACCCCCGCAATGTCGGGGTAATTGAAGACCCGGACGGCGTGGGTGAGGTCGGCTCGCTCGCCTGCGGTGACGCCCTCAAGCTGACATTTAAGCTGGACGACAAGGGCCGAATCGCCGATGTAAAATTTCAAACCTTCGGTTGCGCCAGCGCTATCGCCGCTTCCAGCGCCCTGACGGAATTAATCAAGGGCAAGACCCTGGAGGAAGCCCAGAAAGTCACCAATCGTGACATAGCCGAGTATCTGGGCGGTCTGCCGGAGCAGAAAATGCACTGCTCGGTCATGGGTTACGAGGCCCTGGAAGCCGCTATCGAAAACTACCGCTACGGCAGTAAAAAGCCTCATACGTTGGAAGGTAAGATTGTTTGTACCTGTTTCGGCGTGACGGATATGGAGATTCGGCAGGTAATTAAGGAAAACGACCTCACTACTGTGGAGCAGGTGACCAACTATTGCAAGGCAGGCGGTGGTTGCGGCAATTGCCGCTCGGATATCCAGAAAATCATCGATGAGGTGCAGGGCGGCCTGCCCCAGCCCGCCGCTCCTGACGAAACGGCAGCCGCTTCTCCGGAAAAGCCGCTGACCAATATCCAGAAGATCAAGCTAATCGAACGAACCCTCGACCAGCAGGTTCGGCCTGCCCTCCAGGCAGACGGCGGGGACCTGGAATTGATCGACGTCGTTGATAATCGCGTTATCATCGCCCTCCGCGGCATGTGCGCCCAATGCAAGGTGGCTAATTTTACCCTGGCGGAGGTGGTGCAGGCCAGACTGCGGGAGTTTGTCTCACCCGATATTGTTGTACAAGAGCAGCCGTCATGAAAACCGTTTACTACATGGACAATAACGCCACTACCCGCATCGCCCCGGAGGTCGTCGAGGAGATGCTGCCCTATTTGAGGGAATACTATGGCAATCCATCCAGTATGCACACCTTTGGCGGGCAGTTGCGCTATCAGGTGGACCAGGCTCGTCAGCGGGCCGCCAGCCTGCTGAATTGCGATCCCAGCGAGATAATTTTCACCTCCGGCGGCACGGAAAGTGACAATACCGCCATCCGGGGAGCGCTGGCATGCATCCCCGATAAACGCCACATCATTACCACCCGCGTGGAGCACCCTGCCGTCCGTGTTACCTGCCGGCAGTTGCAGAAAGAGGGTTATCGTCTGACGGAATTGGCCGTGGATAACCTGGGTCGGCTCGACCTGGATGAGTTAGCCCAGGCGATTACCGACCAGACCGCCCTGGTGAGTATCATGTACGCCAACAATGAGACCGGCGTAATTTTTCCCATTGACCAAATCGCCCAGATTGTAAAGTCCAAAGACTGCGTCTTCCACTGTGACGCCGTTCAGGCCGCCGGTAAGGTACCGATTGATCTGGCCAAAATTCCCATCGACTTATTGAGTGTCTCCGGCCATAAGCTTTACGCTCCCAAGGGGATAGGTATATTATTCCAGCGACGCGGCACCTTAATAACCCCGTTTGTCCTCGGCGGCCACCAGGAGTTTGGCAAACGCGGCGGAACGGAGAATGTGGCCGGTATTATCGCCATGGGCAAGGCCTGCCAGCTCGCTCAGCAGCATTTAAAGGATGATTCCGCCCGGATCGCCGAACTGCGGGATCGACTGGAAGAGGGTTTGCTGGAAAATTGCCCCGACGCACGCGTCAATGGTGACGGCAAGCACCGGGTGCCCAATACCACCAATATCAGCTTCGAGTACGTGGAGGGCGAAGCTATCCTGCTGATGATGGACCAGTTGGGCATTTGTGCCTCCAGTGGTTCCGCCTGTACCAGCGGCTCTTTGGAGCCGTCACATGTCTTGCGGGCGATGGGCGTACCTTTTACCGCGGTGCACGGCTCGATCCGGTTCAGTTTAAGCCGGTATAACACCCGGGAGGAGATCGACTATGTAGTCCGTCAGCTCCCCTCGGTCATCCACCGGCTGCGGGAGATATCCATGTTTACCGCCGGCAGGGACGCTACCCTGGCTGCTCCCGTGGAAAGAAAGCAGCCGTTGCTGTGAAGTCCCGTCCGGCATAGCGTCTGGGATGTCGTTCAGCCCCAAATTTTTTAAATTTTCCCGGTAATTTCACCGTAACCCTAGCTTGACTTTCCCGCCGGCCGGCAGTAGCATCGACTTGTTTTGTTGGTAGTTGCCGGCTGATGATCGGTAACGCTGTGGGATACGACAGACATTAAGGAGTAAGGACATGCGCGCAGAAGTGAATCCGGATACTTGCACCGCTTGTGGTCTTTGCGTGGATATTTGCCCGGAGGTTTTTGAGATGGGCGATAGCTGCGCCGAGGTGATTGCCAGTCCCGTGCCCGAAGATGCAGAAGATTCCTGTCGGGAGGCGGCGGAGAGCTGTCCCGTTGAGGCTATCCGCCTCGAGGAATGATCTTGGGCCGATGATGGCGGGGGGTTCTCCGCGACGCGATGACTCTACTGCACGGGTTTTATTTTTCGTGCGGCAGGATCTTGTTGATTTCTTCCTGAACCCAGCCGCGCAGTTGCGGATCCAGCCGGGGTGATAGTTGTTTTCTCGCCGGGTACATTTGTTGCTGCTGCCGTAGAAATGCCTCTTCGTTCTGCAGGGCCTTTTCATACTGCTGCTTCGCTGCCTGCCATTGCCCCTGTTCCTGCAGGAGTCGGCCGAATTGGATTAACAGAGCCGGACTCGTCGGATAGCGCGCCACCGCCTGCCGCATGTAGGATAGCGCCTTTTCCCGATGGTTGTGGTTTCCGTGCGGCTGGTTCTGGGCGGCCAGCAGATATATCTCGCTTAATTGCCGATAAAACTTGTAGTTAGCCGGGTCTCGCTGGATAGCCTTTTCGCCATTGGCTATGGCGTCGGCTAGGTGACCGATTAGCTTATAGTCGGTTAATTGCCCTTGTACCAGGTTCAGCCGGGCCAGGAAGTTAGGGATTTCCGGGTCTCGCCGGTCGAGGCCTTCCGCCTGCCGGGCCAGTTGAGCCGCTGCGGCGTTATTGCCCGCCAGCGCCTGCCGCTGTCCCAGTTCCATTAGCTGTTGCGCTGTGGTGACGGGTATTATTATCACCAGCCACAGCAGTCCTGCTGCCGTGAGCACCGCCAGGGCGGCGATTTTCCCGTGTTTGATTTTTATCGTGCGGTCTGGTGTTAATGACGGTCCCTTTTTTGCCGCCAGGGCCGCTGCTGCCAGGGTGAAAAAGCAGGTTCCCACCCCCGGCTGAAACAGGGAAAAGTCGATACTGTTTTGCAGCAGGCACCCCAGCAGTCCGCCGCCCAGGATCAGCACCGTCATATTACCGTCGCTGTCCTTTACTGCCGGTAGCCCAGAGTCTTGCCGGCCCAGACCTGCCATCACCATGAATCCCGCCAGCCACAAACCTGTCGGTATCATTATGGCGATTAGATATACGCTGAGTCTGACGTCCAGTGCCACCTCGCCCAGTTCAGCCACAGCCAGTTTGATTAGCAGTATCGCGCTAGCGGCAATGATCCCATACCGCCATAGTTTTGGTTGTCGATTCTGGTTCCACTGGGCAGGATTTTGCCCAGTGCTGGGCGGCGTTACCGGCCGGGCCAGCTTGACCGTCGCTGCGACCACCGCCCAGATCAGCCCCACCAGCCCCAGTAATCCCCACTGGCTCCACATGGCCAGCGGCAGGCAGTGTGGGTCTCGGATAACCTCCGGCGCCGCCGCTGACATGTAGTGGGTATAATATTGTCCGAAGTTATCCGGCCCCACTCCACGCAGCCAATGTCCGCCGATCATCGCCGCGGTCGCCTGCCAGTATTGCCACCTTACCCACATGGAGTTGCCCGGCAATCGGCCGTGAGTGATACCATAAGCAACCGCCGCGGCTACTGCGGCTATTATCAGTATTCCCCCTGCCGCCAGGATCGCCCGCCAGTGCCGCCTCGCCCAGCCTTTTACCAGCCATAGGAGCAGCACCATTACTGCCGCTGTCATCGCCGCCCCGATCCCGCCTTTGCTTTGCGTCAGGACCAGAGCCGATATCTGCGCCGCGACTGCCGCCAGTGACCCGATAAAAAGCAGCACATTCCACCCTTTCAGCCGACCTTTACCTCCGCCGGCCGATATTAAGGCTAACGTCGCCCCCAGCGACAGGATAAAAAACGCCGCCGCCGTATTGCTGATTAATAGATACCCGCCGACATCCCGGCTCATCAATCGCCGGGCGTACTGATCCGCCTGGTAAGTGCCCGGCTCAAGCCCCTGGCCGGCCAATATTTCGTTGGGATTTGCATTGTACATGGCTATCGTATGGGGGATTTCTTCGAGATATTGGTCCCAGCAGCGTTGGGCCATCACCAGTCCCGTCGCCGCTATCGCCGCCAGCAGCAGTCGTCGTTTCCCGGGCCGGTCCAACAACTGCACCAGCAGGATCGCCAGCGCCACCTGGCTGAGCAGATTGACTGCTCCGACCAGGGCGGCGCTTTTATTCGACGCCGCCGTACCGGAAAAACCTCCCGCCGCCGTCAGCAGGACCAGCGGAACCAGCAGAGCGCTTTTACGCCAGTCGAGCTGTCCGTCTTTGATATGCACCGCTAGCCACACCGCCCCCGCCGTGATTATTATTCCGGCGAAGAGCAGCATGCTGGTTACGGCTGCCCCGCTGATATCCGCGGGGCTAACCGGTCCCGTCACCCGCCAGCCGGCCGCCAGCGACTCGCTTATTTGGCAGCGGACTGCCGCCGCGACTACCAGCACCAGCAGAAGAATATTATCGACGAGTTCCGTCGCCCTGTTTGGATGGTTGCTGCTTGTTTTGAACGGGGACATTTTTATTAGAAAAGGTTTTAAGAGTTATTGGATTTAGTATCACCGGCTGGTTCTTTGCCGGGTTGTTCCAGGATAGCGATGATGGTAACGATCAGGGCCGATTGCACCAGCACCAGCGCCACGCCCGCCGCCGGCAGTCGGTGCAGGAACGTCGCCCCCAGCCCGCAGGTCGCCGTCGCCAGGTATATCGTCAGCACTGCCTGCCGCTGGCTCATGCCCCGCCGCAGCAGTCGGTGGGAAAAATGCTGCATATCACCCACGAACGGGCTTTTGCCCTGCCGCAGTCGCAGCAGCGTCACGCTGGCGAAATCGTACAGCGGCACCGCCAGCACCACCAGCGGCATCAGCGTCACGAACCAGGGCGTGCCTTGCTGCTCCTGGTGGTAGTAAGTGGTTTGGATGGTCGCTACTGCCAGCAGCATCCCGATTAACAGCGACCCGCTGTCGCCCAGGAAGATTTTCGCCGGCGCGAAATTCAGCACCAGGAATCCCACCAGCGCCCCGATCAATAACGCCAGCATCGCACTGACGAATACCTGTCCGCTGCTCCAGGCGGCGCTGAGGATGATCCCTCCGCAGATCGCCGCCGTCCCCGCCGACAGGCCGTCCATGTTGTCCAGGAAGTTGAAGGCGTTGATGATTACCACCATCCACAGCATCGACAGCGCCGCCGCTAACAGTGCACTGGGTATGAAGAAGCTGAATCTTATTTCTCCCACGACCGTCAGTATCCCCGCCGCCAGAAACTGTACCGCTAGTTTCACGCCCGGCCCAAGGTGCCGCTTGTCATCTACTATGCCCAGCCCATGCAGCAGCGCCGCCGCCCCGATTAGTGCCGCCAGCATCCTGCCCCGCAGCAGCACCCCCGGCAGATGCACTCCAATGCCCGCCGGGACGCAATCCGGCATCCCGTACCACTTTGCCCAGAGCGCCAGCATCCCCCCCAGCATCAACGGCAGCATCGTCACCCAGAAAATTACTATCCCGCCGCCCAGCGGCATCGGCTGACGGTGAATCTTCCGCGTCCCCGGCTGATCCACGAATCCCGCCCGCAGTGCCCAGCCCCGCACCATGACTGTCAGAATCACCGACGCGATAAACGCCGCCGCTCCCAGGACAATTATGTATTTTCCTTCCGCGATGACATCTGCTCCATTAATTTTTGTCGTACCAGATTCAAAAACGCGCTGTATTGTCCGCCGGCGTAGTCCGGATAGGTATAAGGCCACGCCTGCCAACTGCCCTTATGATAATGCAGCGTCGCCTCCGCGTACATCCCGCTGCCGATATAGACGCGGTGCGAATAATTCTTCGTCGTCGCCAGCACCAGCTTGCTCGGTTCCAGATACCCGGGGTCCAGGTTAATCGGCCGCTCCACCCCGAGTGCTTTTCCCGTCTCGCCGGCGGCTATTTGTTCTTCCAGGTCGTTACTTTGGTGTTTAATTGCCGCCAATCCGCCCGGATCGATCAGTTTGTCGAAACTGACGAACTTGCGCTTTAGTGCCGGCCCCATCTGGTCGGCGTAATAATCCGTGCCGGTAAATTCCATCACCGCGCTTTGGATATCGATCTCGCCCCACCATAGGGTCATTTTTTCCTGCGCCATATCGAAAAGCGCCTCCCGCCCGCTTAGCATCCCCACGATCAGCTTAACCGCGGTCGGCGGCTTGCTCTGGCCCATCTTAGTCCTTTTGCAGTTCGGCGTATAATTGTTTTACCAGCTCGGCCGTTCGTTCCGCCGCTTGACTGATATCTACCGCCTGGCTGGCTTTGGCTGACCGCAGCTTGATTTCCACCTTGCCCTCCGCGACGCTCCGCTTGCCCACCGTGATCCGGATGGGTATCCCGATAAGGTCTGCGTCTTTGAACTTCACTCCCCCGCGGGCCACGCGGTCGTCCAGTAAAACGTCGATATTGGCTTTACGCAGATTTTCATATATTTGTTCCGCCGCTTCTGCCGTCTGCTGGTCATCCTGGTTCACGCACGTTATCAGTACTTCGAACGGCGCGATACTGATCGGCCAGATAATGCCGTCCTCATCCCGGCTGATCTCGATCGCCGACGCCATTATCCGGTTAATCCCTATCCCATAGCAGCCCATGATGCAGGGGTGTGCCGTCCCGCTTTCATCCAGGAATTCCGCCGCCAGCTTCCTGCTGTACTTGGTGCCCAGCTTGAAGACCTGTCCTACTTCGATACCGTGCTGAAACAGGAGCTTTTTGCCCTGGTAGGTATCGCCCTCGACCGCCGTGCGGATATCCGCCACCAGTACATTTTTTCCTTCCAGGGGGAAATCCCGCCCCGGCGCCACATTTTTTACATGGTAGTCGGTCTTGTTCGCCCCCGTCACACCCGTCGCCATCGCCGCCACCGCGTGATCGATAATTATTTTGTAAACGTTATCTTTTTTCTCTAATCCCATAGGTCCTGCGAAACCAACTTTTGCATCTGTTAATGCTATTATCGTGGTATCCTCTGATAGCTTAATACTTTCACCAATAATCACTCTTAACTTTTCTTCATTTATCTCGTGGTCGCCCCGAACGAGTACTACATAATTGTTTATAAAGTGAGCTTTTGATGGGGTGACTTTTCTTCCATCGTGTTTGGCTAGTTCACTTCCGATTTCTTTTTCTGCATCAGCGCTGGAAGAGGAATAGATAATGGTTTTTATCATGTCTTTGGGTTCGGTTCCGAGGAAATTACACACTGATTCAATACTGCCTACGTTCGGCGTATGCACCTCTTCCATGGCCGGAGTGTTTTGGGAGGTTGGTGATTTAGGCACTGGGTCCACCGCCGCCTTCTCCAGGTTCGCCGCGTAGCTGCCGTCCTCGGTATGTACGATAATATCCTCGCCGGACGCGCACGGCACGGTAAACTGATGCGACCCGCTGCCGCCCATCTCCCCGCTTTCCGCCTGCACCACCACGAACGCCAGCCCGCACCGCCGAAAGATCCGCTGATAGGCTTTGTACATCTGCTGATAGGTCTCTTCCAAACTTTCCGCCGTAGCGTGGAAGCTGTATGAATCCTTCATAATGAACTCCCGGCTGCGGAGAACTCCGAACCGCGGCCGAAACTCATCGCGGTACTTGAAGCTGATCTGGTAGAGATTGATAGGCAGTTGCTTGTACGACTTGATCTCACCCGCCGCCAGACTGGTTACCACCTCTTCTGCCGTTGGGGCCAGTACGTTGATGCGGTCGTGCCGGTCCTTGAATGTGCCCAGCGTCGCCCCGTAGTCCACGTCCCGCCCCGTCTGCTGCCATAGTTCAATCGGCTGGACCGCCGGCAGCAGAATCTCCTGCGCCTCCGCCGCGTTCATCTCCTCCCGCACAATGGCGATGATCTTCAACAGGCTCTTCCAGCCCAGCGGCAGGTAGGAATAAGTACCGCTGGCCAGCTTGCGGATCAGGCCCGCACGGATCATCAACTGGTGACTGGGTATCTCCGCGTCCGCCGGCACCTCCTTAACCGTCGGTATCAGCATTTTACTCCACTTCATAATGTCCTTTCGTCAGAAGATGGTGAATTTTATTCAGCCGTGATTATAACCTTTTTTATCAGTCAACCAAGGTTTAACTTTCGTAGATTATTTATCGAATCTCGCCCATTAGGATTCCTTCCCACCTTCTTACCTTCTCACCTTCTTACCTTCTTACTTTCTTACCTTCCCACTTTTCTACTTTCTTATATGGACTGATAGCCGAGAAATGATTATCCCCCTTGGTTGCCGTGTCGCACCGCCGTGAACCGGTTAGCTCTCCCGCGGCTGGCCGACCAGGTAGATGCGGTTTTTGCCGCTGCGTTTAGCCGACAGCAGCGCCTCATCGGCGCTGGCCAGCAATTCTTCCACCGTGGTCCCGTCGTTGGGGAACCGCGCCAATCCGCCGCTGATGGTCAGCACCCCGCGGGCGTCCGGACCCAGGCGGGGGAATTCCTTCGTTCGCATCATCCGCAGAATGCGGTTGCTCAGGAACACCGCGATCTCCGGGTGCTTAGCCGGGTCGTCGGACCGTTGTTCCTGCTCTGCTGTCGTATCTTCCTGCTCTGCCGATTCCGCGGATAATTCCTTTGGGAAAACCTCTCTCTTTTCGCCGCTGTCCCAGAACACCACCGCGAACTCATCGCCCCCCAGCCGGGCCACCACGTCGTGTTTCCGGCAGCATCGGCTGATGAGCTTGACCGTCTCCCGCAGCACCTCGTCGCCGGCCAGATGACCGTAGGTATCATTGAAATATTTGAATTCATCGATATCGAACAACAGCAGCGTCAGCTCGGTTTGGTCGGTCTGATACTGCCGGATTATCTCGCGGAGGAAGTGCTCCAGATACCGCCGGTTATGCGCCCCGGTAAGGTCGTCGATGATCGCCAGTTGTCGCAGGGCCGCCTCCCGCTGAGCCAGGTATAATACTGTCCCCAGGAACTGCCCCGCCTCCTGCGGTGAGATACCCGGCGCCTCGCCGGTTCGCTCGCCCAGGAGCATCTCGCCGGCGCTGCCCGTCGGCCCGGTCAGTTCCACCTGGTGACTGGCCGCCGGCGTATCCACCGGCTCATCGGTTCTGGTTATCGGGCAGATTTTTATCCATTCCACCTGCAGCAGCCCCGGCAGGATTTTTTCCGCCTGTTCGATTACCTTTTCCAGACCTTCCGGAATACTCTGGGCCAACTGCCGCAATTGCTCCAGCTCCAGCGGTTTTTCCGGCGCTATTCTCGGCCCGGTCGCGGTTGTTGTTGGGGGATCGACGTCGGCCTCTGTCCGTCCCAGCCGCCCGCTGCTGGGGCCGGGCTGGGGTATCGCTACCACTGCACCGGTTCGACCCTGTACCTGCCAGATTATCTCCGCGGAGGGTATCGGCCAGACGAGGAAATCGTCCGCCCCCGTCTTCAGCGCCTCCTGGGCGTAAACCTCCGCGTACGCCTCCCCGAACAGTACCAGCCGAGTGCCGCCGTCCACCTCCCGCAGGGCCTTTACCGCCTGTACCGTTCGCTTGCCCAGCTTTTCCGCGTTGATAAATACCGCGTCATAGCTGTCTTGGCCGAGTTGGATAATCCCCGCCGGTACATTAGTTTGACTTTCCACCCGCCACCCGCCCAGTCGCTGGTGCAGCAGTTGTCTCATCCTGCCGTCGTCGCCCAGCAGCAGGACATGCGGCTGCTTTGGCAGGGTCGGTTCATTTGTCACTGCCGGCTGTGGCTCCATGTTTTATCCTTGAGGGATTTTATCCCAGTAACGCGTCCAGCTCTTCCTGGCTCAGTAGTGGTTCCGTGTTGCCGCCCTGTGCCCCGGTCAAGTCGATCGGCTCGATATCCTGCGGCTTTTCCCCTTCGATCGCCTCCGCTTCTTCCCGCGGCAATAGCTCTTCCATGATACTGTCCTTTTGGGTTTTTGTCTGTTCTTCGAATGCGATTGCAGTTTTATCTTCCTCGAACCGCGGATTTTCCTCGCCCAGCACCATCGCCTCATCCGCGCCCATCTGTAGTGCCTGGCTGAGCTTGGCCCGATTGCCCCAGGAGATACCGGTGGTGGTTATGCCGCTTATTTTCGCCAGGGCGGGGAAAATTTCCAGTTCCTGCCGGGCCAGGTGATCCACCAGGATATACACCTTCGCCTGCCGCTGCCGTTTGGCGATCCGCGCCGCTGTCAGGTAAACATCTTCGCACCACTGGATAGCTTCCGCCGGTATCGCCAGATGGCGGACAATCCGCGGATGCCACGGGGGCGCGGCGGCGACGATAATATCGCTCTCATTATGATTTTCCTGGAGTTGCGCCATCCCTTTCTACTCGCTCCTGATTTGGCAAATATTATATCACATTACGCAGTCCTTGTCAAAGACATACTTGTTCGCCAACTCTCCCAGATCGCCCAGGTTAAAGATTTTGCCGGGTATTAAACGGTTTTTTTGTAACTACTATATAATGATTAGGCTGGGGAGCGAGGCGGTGGTTTATCCTTGCAAGCTTAGGCGGCAGTCTTTATAGTCTTTGCGTCAGCGGCGATTAACGGTAATTGAGATTATAAGGGAGGTTAACTATGCCCGAATCCACTCGGCGACTGGCGGCGGAGCTTACCGCCGGCGAGAAGCTCGACCAGGTTTTTCTGATTTCCATGCCGCAACTGCGGACCACCAGTCGCGGCGATTATTACATCGCCGCCTACCTGAGCGACCGCAGCGGCCGGGTCAACGGCCGAATCTGGCAGGCGAGTCAGGAGCTGTATAACTCACTGCCCCAGGAGGGCTTCGTCCGCGTCCGCGGCCATACCGAGCTTTATCAGGGCACCATCAATCTGGTCGTCGATTCGGTTCAGCCGGTCGATGGCTCCCAGGTGAACCTGACCGACTTTCTGCCCGCTACGGACAAGGATGTGGACGATATGTTCCGCCGGGTGACCGGCATACTGGCGGAGGTCAAAAATCCCCACCTGGCCCGGCTGGTCCAGGCGTTTCTGGCGGACGAGCCGTTGATGGCCCTTTTCCGCACGGCCCCCGCCGCTATCCAGTTGCATCACGCCTGGCTGGGCGGGCTATTGGAGCATACCCTGTCCCTGCTGGAGTTAGGCCAGCGGGTGCTGGGCCATTACCCCCAACTGGACGCGGACCTGGTGCTCGCGGGCCTGTTCCTGCACGATATCGGCAAGATCACCGAGCTGGATTACGACCTGGCCTTCAAGTACAGCGACCAGGGCCGACTCATCGGCCATGTCGTCCAGACGGCACTACTTATCCAGCGGAAGATCGACCAGTTAAATAGCGCTTCAAAAACGCCCTTCCCGCCGCTATTAGCCGACAGCCTGCTGCATATCGTACTGTCGCACCACGGCCAGCGGGAGTTCGGCTGCCCCGTCCTGCCCGCTACGCCGGAGGCATTCGCGGTGCATTATCTGGATAACCTCGATTCCAAGATCGCCCTGACGCTTTCGCATATCGATAAGGACAATTCCGATTCGCACTGGACGAGCTACCTGCCGGCTCTGGAATCGCCCGTCTTTAAACCACGCAGGATAGAGGAGTTAGAGTAAGGAGGGCGGGTATATCTGGTTGGCCGGGCAGGGATAGCTACGGCGGGTGACGAGGGGAGGAAGGTGAGCGGCGGGGGTTCAGGACGGGTTTCAGGGCGGTAAAAGGTGGTTTTTTCTGGCGAAAACTGGCATTTTGAAGGCAAAAAATGCGAATTTCGGTGAAAATACTGGCAGAAACTGACGGATTTTGACGCAAAACCGGGGTTTTGAGCGGTTTTTTAGTAAGTTTTTAAGGAAAATGAAGGTGAATTACTGATTTTTTAACCGAGAAAAAAAGAAGGAAGAATTATAGACGGGATAAGCTATGTAACCGGAGCCTCCCGGTTGGTTATAATGCGGGATCGTTTTATCGTCCCAATAACCTTTTTTCAG
>ENA-ORXD01000675-ORXD01000675.1-sediment-metagenome-genome-assembly--contig:-NODE-675-length-38898-cov-4.779192_pt1 | contig 38898 bp, 33 predicted proteins | sample MGYA00237862_ERZ511471 | MGnify/ENA metagenome assembly ERZ511471 | reverse complement strand
CAGGGGCGCTTGGTTTGCCTTGAGGTTTCCCTTGACCAGGGCCAGATGTTCCAGCCCGTCGATGTCGTTTTCAAAGGCGATGATGCGGAACACCCCGAACTTGGTTGGCAACAGAGCATCCGCGGTTTTCCTGATCAGATTTTCATGGCGCAGGCGGTAGGCGATCAGGTCTGCGATGGTGCAAATCCCGATGTTGTGGCGTGCAGCAAATTCCTTGAGCTGCGGCATGCGGGACATCGTGCCGTCGTCATTCATGATTTCGCAGATCACGCCGGCCGGTTTCAGGCCGGCCAAGCGGGCCAGATCCACCGAACCTTCGGTTTGGCCGGGGCGGACCAGCACTCCGCCGTTGCGAGCCCGCAGAGGGAAGACATGGCCGGGGCGAGCCAGATCTTCCGGCACCGTGTTGGCGTCGATGGCGGTCAGAATGGTATGAGCCCGGTCAGCGGCGGAGATGCCGGTAGTGACTCCGCAGCGGGCCTCTATGGAAACGGTGAATGCCGTTTCAAATGAAGAGTTGTTCCGGGCGACCATCGGTGGCAGGTCGAGCCGGTCGCAGTCCTGTCCCGGCAGGGTCAGGCAGACCAATCCCCGTCCAAAGCGGGCCATAAAATTGATCACCTCGGGCGTGACCTTCTCGGCAGCGATGGTCAGGTCGCCTTCGTTCTCCCGATCTTCATCGTCCACGAGGATGACCATCTTGCCTTGGCGAATATCATCAATCGCCTGTTGTATCGACAGCAGAGACATGGAACCGGTTCCTTTCTGAAACGGCCTTCTCGGAGTGAATCAATCGGGTTGGGCTGGTTCGTTGATCGGCCTGTCGACCGACCAACGAACCAGAAGGGAGCCGTTATTTCCCTTGGAAGGCGAATTTGTAGGTCAGGTATAAGCGGATGTCGTCATAGTCTTCTCTGCCACTGTCAAAATCGACCACAGCGTAGCGAGCTCTGGCGCTCAATCCATCGAGGGCGCCGGAAAAGGCGTACTGAACACTGAAGTCGGTCTCGTTGATGGTGCTTTGCGGGGCATCATAGTTGGCGTAGAACACATAGGCGTTCAGACCCTTTACCCCGGCATTGGCGAAGTCATAGGCCAGACGCGCCGCATAGGCATCCTCATCGCTGCGATCGCCGGACAATGAATCGCCGGAATTAACCACCTGCTGGATGATTACCTTGCCGTAGCCCCAGTCGTCCCTGATGGAGTCGTCACCGGTCTTGGAATAAAAGCCGGTCAGGTCGAAGCCAAAAGCGCTGACGCCGGCGTTAAGGCCGTACTGGTAGGTGTCCAGCTCGCCATCAAGCTCATCGCCCTGGGACTTCTGGGTAAAGACCGTGGGTGACGCATGCAGCACGAACTCATTCACTTTTTTACTGAAATCGGCCTTGAAGTACGATTGGTTAAAGCTGTCCGGCATGGTGAAATACCAGGCTTGGACCTTGCTGTTCACCGCCTGGAAAGGGAGCTTGTACTCAGCGCCGGCTATGTAAACGTCATCGGTAAAAGCGACAAACTCCTCGTCAACCCAGCCCAGGTTATCCGTGAGGTAAAATCCGGACAGGCTCAGGTTTTCGACTGATTTGTTCACAACCGACAGGCCCCGAAAACTTCTCGGAATCATGCGAATATCATGCTGGCATAAGAAAGGAGTATTGAGCTCCTGAGCACCGACCTTGATTTGTGTGTCGAACCAATCGCCCTGGACGTAATATTCCTGCAGACGGGTCACGTTTTCGTGAACCGGAGCGGTAATGCCGTAGTAGAAGCCTTTGTCATCATAGTCGCCAATGCCGTTGGTCGTGGCAAACGCAGCCCCGAAACTGAGTCCTTTCAACGCATCGGTTTTGTAATAAAGCAAGCCGCCCAAAGCTGAATCCTGCTTGTCCAGCGTTCCGTTTTTGAAATCCCTGGTGAAATTCATCATCCGGATCTGACCTTTGATCGATCCCTGAGTGAACATTTGCTGCAAGTTCTCTGCGGCCATGACCGGTGTCGCCAGAGCGACAACCAGCAGTCCGGCAATAAGTCCTGTTACTTTCATGTGATCCCCTTGGGTCTAAAGAGTCTGGCAACGAGTCGTCGCGCCCCAGATCGCGAGCGACGGGTGTTGCCCGGCACTCGCAACCTGAGACACGGATGCGTTCAACGACGTCTTAAGTTACTTGGTGATGCCGGCGAACTCCGCGGCGTTGTCAGCAGCGATGCGGCCCGAGTTGACGGCAAAGCCGGCTGTGCCACCCCCCAGCAGGAGGTCGTAGCTGTCGCCGTACATGCCGCCGGCATCGGTGCCGACCACGTACAGACCCGGAACCTTTTCATCGTTTTGGTTGACCGCTTCGGTCTTCTCATTGATCCGGACACCGCCAAGGGTTCCCAGGTGGCGGGGATTCAGTTGGGTTGCATAGAAAGGAGGAGTGGCCACGGCGCGCAGGAACTTGCTTTCCTTCTTGAATTCACCGTCCTCGCGGGTTGCGGCCCACTGATTCATTTTGTCGACGCTCCCCTGCAGGACCTTGGGATCCATGCCGAGTTTTTCAGCCAGCTCTTTAATGGTGTTGGCCTTAAAGACATAGCCACGGTCGCGGGCCAGTTCCTTGTTGAACGATTCTTCCCATTTGGTCAGTTTGGTTCCCTGGATGACCCATTCCCCCAGAGGCATTTCGATCCCTTCTTCGACAGCCTTTTTGCGGGTGGCATCGTCATAGATCGAATAGGCGGTGCCGCCGATGCGCACCAGGGCGTTGCCGGCAAAAGGCCAAAGCTGCACGCTCGATTCATCGGTATAGCGGACCCCGCGAGGATCGACCCAGAAGTAGGGCTGAACAGCCAGGGCGATCATCTGGTCGGCGGGGTGGAAGCCTTTCAGGCCGGGGCGGTACATCTGCATGACCGTAACCCCTTCTTCGGCGGCACCGGCCTCCCAGGCCATCTTGATGCCGTCGCCGTCCTTGCCGATATTGCCGACCGGAATCAGGTCCGGATAGGGGGAATACTTATCCATCATTTCTTTATTGTTGGCGAAACCGCCGGTGGCGATGATGACGGCTTTGGCGTTGATGCGAATGGTTTCCCCGGCTTTGTTCTTGGCCAGGGCGCCGATGATCTTGCCGTCTTTTTTGAGCAGGCCGGTCCCCGGGGTTTCCAGCAGGATCTGGCCGCCATGATCGAGGATGTACTGGTTGAACACGTTGATCATGCGGGCGCAGTGATAATCGTGGGGGTTCTTGTCGGGATAGTCGGGACCCGGAGCAATGACGTGCCAGGTCAGGGGGCCGCCGAAGCCGCCGACGCCGACGTACTCGATCTTGACGCCGAGATCGTCCAGCCAGTCGATGGTTTCCGCTGACCGGTCGACGAATGCGGCGACCAGGGCGCCGTTGGCCTGCCAGTGGCTGTAGTCCATGATGGTTTCGAAGGCGAAATCCTTGGAGACGTCGATCCCGATCCGTTTCTGAACCTTGCTCTCGGCGGCGAACAGGCCTTCGCAGAAATTACCGGTCCCGCCGACTTTGGCCTGTTTTTCGAGGAGAATGACCTTGGCGCCATTCTGCAGCGCCTCGACGCCGGCAGCCAGACCGGACGTCCCGGCGCCGATGATGACGATGTCGGTGTTCATGACCTGCTCAGCAAAGGTCGGCAGTGCAATCGTCATGGCGACGATCAGCACAGTCACGGCCGACAGCCATTTTTTCCATGTTCTTCTCATCTTGTTCCTCCGTTTGATTGTTGGACCTGGGGGGCAGACGACCCTTCAGGCGTGGTGGTCCATGGCGGCGCTATTTGGGCAGCCAGTCGAAGTTGTGGCAATCCGCGCAGATCAGTTCCGATTTCCGATGGGTTTTGTGGCAGTCCATGCACGGAATAGGGCCCATGTGCGATTCGTGAGGGTTGGCAAAAGCCTCCTTGTCGGTTGGATCGGCGATATCGGTCGGCTTGGTCTTGGCCGCCAGTTCCTCGTAGCTGCCGTGGCAGGACAGGCAGTCCGTGTTGTTCGGGGCTTTCTCGGGAGTATCGGTTTTGTGGCAGTCGGCACAGGAAAAGCCAAAGTCGGCATGGGCGCCTCCGACCGTCATTGCTCCGGCCGATGTCGTCGTGGCTGCGAACATGAGCAGAAAAATCAGGCATCTTTTCAAAATCGTCTCACCTCCTTTTCGGTGGTTTTCTATTGTGATTCCGCGTTGTTTAATCATGGATTGCAGCCGTTGTGCCACGCTTGTAACTGGTTGAAAATAAAGAAAAATCAATAATTAATCTGTTGACTTTGTCTATCAATTTGATAAGGTGGTTATTAAAATGAAAGGGTGGTGTATGCGGGCACTGGATCTTGATTTGCGGGAACTTCTGACGTCGACCCCCGACAGCGGGGTGATTCGGTTCATGGGGCAGCGGGTGTTGATTCTCGATGCCCTGGCTCTTGGCCTGTTGCGCAAGGAATTGATTGAAACCCTGGGATTGAATGTGGCGCGGGGGATTCTGACCCGGTTCGGTTACGCCCATGGCTGGCGGACGGCGGAAACCCTGCGCAACGATCACCCTGAGCTGTTTAAGGACAGCTGGGCTGGCCCCAAGTTGCACGCCTTACAGGGACTGCTGACCCCGGTAACGAACACGCGCAGCGACGATGAAGGGGGGGAACCCCAAGTCGAGGGCATTTGGCTGGATTCTTACGAAGCGGAACAGCATCGGCTGCATTTCGGTACCGCGAGCGAGCCGGTGTGCTGGACCTTGACCGGGTTTGCCAGCGGTTTTGTTTCCAACCGCACCGGCCGGGAGTTCTATTTTGTGGAGACGCGTTGCTGCGCCAAGGGAGACCCTGTCTGCCAGGTGGAAGGGCGGGTCAAGGAAAAATGGGGGAAGGACGCCGAATCGCAGCTGTCGTATTACCGGATGGAAACGGCCGACGCCATGTTGGCCGAACTGACGGAAAAGCTGAAGAGTGTGGAGAAGCGCCTCAAGCATCGGCAGCGCCAGTTGTCATGCCTGGATATGGATGACGACCTGGCTTGTGTCTCCTGCCGCAGCCCCGCCATGCGCAAAACCGTGGAAATGGCCAGGCGCATCGCCAAGGTCGATTCCTCGGTTGTGGTCAGCGGAGAGACCGGTGCCGGCAAGGAGCGCATCGCCCGCCTGATTCATGATGAGTCCCCCCGCGCCGCCCGGCCGTTTGTGGCCATCAACTGCGGTGCCGTGGCCGAGACCCTGCTGGAAAGCGAACTGTTCGGCTACGCCAAAGGGGCTTTTACCGGCGCGGCCAAAGACACCATCGGCTTGTTTGAAGCGGCCAATGGCGGAACTCTGTTCCTGGACGAGATCGGAGAGATCTCCCCGGGGATGCAGGTGAAAATTCTGCGGGTCCTGCAGGAGCGGGAGGTGCGGCGTATCGGCGAGAACAAGGATCGGCCGGTGGATTTCAGAATTGTGTCGGCCACCAATCGCAACCTTGCCGAAGAGGTGGCGGCCGGCCGGTTCCGCCAGGATCTCTATTACCGGTTGCGGGTTATCGAGCTGCGCGTGCCGCCGCTGCGGGAGCGGGCCGATGACATTATCCCGCTGGCGCGGATTTTCCTGGCCGAGAGCGCCCGTCGTTCGAATCGGAAAATCACCGCCTTCACGCCTAAAGCCCTTGATCAATTACTGCGTTACAGCTGGCCGGGCAATGTCCGCGAGATTCAGAATGTGGTGGAGTATGCCGTGGCTCTGGCCAGTGGGAATCGGATTGACGTGGACGATTTGCCGGAGGAGCTGCGCGTGGTGTTGCCCAAGCTGGTGGCAACGGGCAATATTGCGAGCCTGGAGGACGTGGAGAGGAATTACATCTTGTCGGTTCTGGACGCGATGGACGGCAACAAGACCCGTACTGCTGAGGCCTTGAACATCGGTATCGCCACCCTTTATCGCAAACTGAGTCTGTATGAGCAAGAAAGCCGTTAAATCTGAGCAGCGCAGGCTGGATGGCGGTCAGTGGCGCTCCTCTGTCGACCTGGAATCGATAAATGCCATGAATTGTTCAGCGAGAAATCCAACAACACAGCCCAAGAGCCCATACATAAGCGTCCCGCCAATGCTGAACACGACAATATAAGCGAGCCATGAATTATAGAGAATGTAACCTCCGGAGGGAAAAGTGTTGAGCAAAAGGACAAGTGGAAAATCAAATATGTAGACGAGAAAAGCTTGGCCTTCGACATTTCCTGCTGTCGCAAGAAGAGTAATGACAAAAAGCAATATATGAATAGCCATGAAGGCACGGGAGGTTGCCCGTCGCTATTTTCTCATGTGTTGGTTTCCCTGTCTGGTTGAAGTGTCTCGGACGATTTTTGAGGCGGAGCCGGCGATGGGTCAGGGCAAAATTTGTTCAGGATTGGTTGCCGGATTTTTAACGAGACTGTTGGTGGCGTGATCATACTCAAACACATACGCCTTGGCCCACGTATTATCTTTATGATAGGGAATAATATCGGCTTCATCTTTGTACCCGGCATATTTTGCATCGGTAAATCCGCTTAAACTCCAATCAGAGTTCCATTCTCTCGATAAAAAACACTCCTCAAGCTGTGGAAGCTTTTCTTTAATATCAGTTGCAGTGATATCTTGGCTTGCGATAAAGAACCGCTTATTGCTCGTATCTATACGAACAACATTCGCATGCAAAATTCTTTCAACACAGGCTTGGGCCGATTCTTCACTCTTAGATTTTGCACATCCTATTGAAAATATAGATAAAATTAATAAAATGACTGTAAATTTAATCGGTAAATTGTTCAAAATTCCACCTCCTCGGTTTTTCACCAAAGACGTTGCTGATATTTGAGAAATAATCGACTCTCTTTTCGGGTTTGACCGGCGGTAAATTCCCCTGATACCAGGTCACCTCATATTTTTTCATTTTTGCATCGTGTTTAATTGAATAAATTATCCGCGTGTGCCCCAAAGATTGATTCCATTTGGTCATTATCAGATCGCCGGATTTTGCGGCCCCAATCGGTATCGGCTTTGTGTTGTCGATGATGTTCAGGGCACCTAACATCCGCATTGCTTTGCTTTTAAACTCGCTTGCCTTGTCAGCTTTGGGATTGAATTTTAGCCACTCCCAACCCTTTTGATAGAACTTGAGTTTGACCGGAAGGGTTTTTTGCGCAGAAAATTCAACTAATGTGGCAATCGCTAAATCTGCACAATCGATTTTAGAGCTGTAAGATGACACGTATTCCTTGGCAAAGATGTGGTAATTACTTATGTCCTCAGTGGTCCAAGACATATTCCCCTCCTCAGATAATTGTTTCCAATAATAAAAGTTAAAAAAATATTATTAAAGGTAGCCGGACAGGCCTTGCCGGTCAAGGGATTCTGAGCTCTGATGACATTATTTCGAGAGTGCTGAATGGGGTAGAGGGTGCTGAATTTGGAAAGTCGCGGGGGCCAGGCGGGGAAGGGGCAGGCAAACGCTTTGGCAATGATTTCAAGGATAGATCATGGACGAATCGCACCAGCCTCTCGGGACCGGCAGCCGGACGTACCGATCCCGGCGCTCTGATGATTCCTGTTGCACGTTAACGGGAATGGCCTGCTCGTTTGTTACCAATGGCAAGGTTACAATGCTTTTGTCACCCCTGCGCCTATTTGATCACCAGTTCTACCGGCAAGGGGTCAGAGGCCCACGTCACCTCGGGATAAAGTGACTTGTCTATTTTGAGGTAGGTGCCATCCACGCCAGCCTCGGCCCACCAGCACTCTTTACCGCGGTTGGGGCGGTCGTAGAATAGATATAGATCGTTGTTTTTATCTCGAGCAAGATACATACTGTCCCCTTTCGTTGTCGGTCCAGCAGAAGTTGTACGTAATTCTAACAGATGGTCCCGGATCTGCCTCCTGCAGGGTGCCTGCTGGCCAAACATCGCTGTCCGGTGATTTCTTTTGGGCTTCGATCCTGTCCATAATTGCCCCAGGCGCCTTGCGGGTTTTTGCCGGCGGCACCGCATAAATCAGGGGGCCATTTTGCAGAGATCTTTTTGACGATAAACTATCAATTATGCAGACCAACCTCACAATAAATCACGAGTCCTCACCCAGGGATTGGGCCGCCCTTAAGATTCTGATTGGTGGCATGCTCGGCATGGTGGTTGCCATGGGGATTGGGCGGTTCGCCTTTACGCCGATCCTCCCCCTTATGCAGCGGGATATCGGGCTAAGCCATACGGTCGCCGGTTGGCTCGCCGGCCTGAACTACCTCGGTTACCTGGCGGGTGCCATCCTCTCTACCCTCGCGCCAAGGCTTCTCCGTTACAAAGCGGTTGCGGGGGGCGCTTTGCTGCTGAGTCTCGCTACCACGATCTGCATGGGGATGACCCTCTCGGAATTTTGGTGGGGATGTCTGCGCTTTGTCGGTGGCGTTGCCAGCGCCGTCTTGTTCATCGTTATCTCCGCCGAGGTAGGAGAAAGCCTTGCTCGGCGTGGTTATGGCCAATGGTTCGGCGCCTTGTACGGAGGAATCGGCCTGGGCATCGCCCTCAGTGGCCTCGTCATCCCCCAGCTGGACAAGGTCGGCGGGTGGAGTGCTGCCTGGATTGGGATCGGGACGTTTGCGGTCCTGTGCGCGGTGGTTGGAATGACGATCGGGCGCACACGGGATTACTCTCCGTCGATTGTTGCGGACCCCCCCGAGTTGCATCAAGGGTTGCGCAGTATTCGGCTTCTGGCCATAGCCTATTTTCTGGAGGGGCTGGGCTACATTGTCACCGCGACTTTCATCGTTGCGATCATCGCCGCCACGCCGGGTTTGGAATCGTTTGCTCCCTATAGCTGGGTCGCGGTCGGTTTTGCCGCAGTCCCATCGACGATACTCTGGCCGCATCTGGCACGGCGCATCGGCAACAAGCGTGCTCTTCTGGCTGCCTATGCGATCCAGGTCGCCGGTATCCTGATCAGCCGGCACGCGACATCCATTGGTGAAGTCCTCTTTGCCGCCATCACCTTCGGCGGGACCTTTCTGGGGATTGTTGCGTTGACCCTCGGGGAGGGAAGATTACGCATGGGCAAGGATGGAAGACGGGCGGCCGCATTTCTGACCGCAAGCTTCAGTGTCGGCCAGATGCTTGGCCCGGTCATTGCGGGGATGTTGGCTGACCTTCAGGATGGGTTTGGGCTACCTCTGCTGCTGGCGGCGGCCAGTGTAATCCTTGGCGGTCTGTTCATCGCCCTGGATCGGCGTTATCAATCCCAGTAATTTGGAGAAAGAGACCGTGCTGCATCACCAGAGAGGGCGCCACAGTTGAGCAGTCGCTCCGGGAGCCTTTTCAATCCTGTAATCTAAGAACGTGCAACGGCCCAACCTGTTTGAATCAGGTTGGGCCGTTGCACGTTTTCTGCTGGAACCTGACTCCCTCGCCTGGTCAGATCACTGGCCATATCGGTCTGTTGTAAAGTCGATTGGCTGATTTTTGGCAGGCCGTTCTCTGCCGAGAGAAATTTCCGGTCGCAACTTTAAAAAATGCCAACGCCAAGATGTTCATTTTTGGATCGTCCTGTTCCAAAAATGAACGATTTTTTACCCGCCCTTAACGTATACGTCAGATTTACCTATTTTCCCTTTTAAAACAGTTGGTTGGCATGCGTGGTGCAGTCCTTTTTTGGAACAAATCGTACCGTTTTTGAGAATAAATACCACGGCAATTTGTGGGAAAACGCCATGACAGGAGAGCGCAACTTGAAGCTGAGAACAAAAATTACAGGCATGGGAATTATCATGGTCATTCTGACAGCGGTGATCATTGTCGGGGTGGCGCTGGTGCAGAAAAATGTGGTTCGTGATGATATCGATGCGGAAATCGATGAACTGGCAAAGACCGAGGCGGCCAAATCGGCCCAAGACGTTTTCCTGATGTGCCGAGCTGCCCAGGAATCTGTTCTGGGTGAAGTTGGTTCCAGCCTGAAGGTTGCGGAGAAGATCCTGGCCGATACCGGGGAAATCCATTTTTCCGGGGACAACATCTCCTGGCGGGCGGTCAACCAATACACCAAGGACTCTCAAGATGTTGTTCTTCCCAAGCTGCTGGTCGGGGAGACCTGGCTGGGACAGAATGCGAATCCGGCCGTCTTGTCTCCCGTGGTTGATGAAGTGAAAAACCTGGTCGGCGGCACCTGCACGATCTTCCAGCGGATGAACGAGGCCGGAGACATGTTACGGGTCAGTACCAATGTCATGAAAGGCGACGGGACGCGCGCTATCGGCACCTTTATCCCCGGAAAAAATCCCAACGGCGAGCCGAATCCCGTAGTGGAGAGCGTCCTTAAGGGCCAGACCTTTCGCGGCCGGGCTTTTGTCGTCGATGCCTGGTACATCACAGCCTATCAGCCCATCTGGGATGCCGGCCGGAAGAGCGTTGTGGGGATCCTTTATGTTGGGGTCAAGCAGGAAAACGTGACCAGTCTGCGCAAGGGGGTCATGGATATCGTGGTCGGAAAAACCGGCCATATTTCGGTTCTCGAAGGTTCGGGGGCCGGGCGCGGGCAATATGTGATCACGCCTTTGGGGAGTAACGACGGGGTCAATGCCTGGGATCAACTCGACGCGCAAGGAGAACCGTTTGTTCAAAATCTCATAACTCAAGCCATAAAAGCCAGCCAACAAAATCAATCGGATGAGATCCCGGTTGTTTTCGAACACTACCAACTGCGATCGGAACAGACGGCGCAGCCACGGAAAATGACGGCGGCAGTCACTTACTTCGAGCCTTGGGACTGGGTCATCGTCGCCAGCTATGATGAGGTTGACTTTATCGCTTCGCAAAATCGAGTTGCCGCGGATATGAACCATATGATTCTGTGGATTTCAGTAATTGCTTCAGCGATTGTGGTGATTTCTCTTTTGGTCGGTATGGTCGTTGCCCGTGGGATCAGCCAGCCAATTATCTTGATGACCAGGGCTGCGGAACGCCTGGCCAGTGGCGACCTTTCTGAAGACCTCCAGATAACCAGCCGCGATGAGGTCGGACAGCTCGGCGCGGCGCTGAATCGCATGATCGGCAAAGTTCGCGAAGTGCTGACCCAGGCCCGGTTGGCGTCGGATAACGTCGCCAACGGCAGCCAGCAGGTGACGGCGAGTGCCGACGAGATGTCGCAGGGTGCCAGCGAACAGGCTGCGGCAGCAGAAGAAGCCTCCGCCGCGATGGAGCAGATGGCTGCCAACATCCGCCAGAATGCGGAACATGCCTTGCAGACCGAAAAAATTGCCGTCCAATCAGCCCGTGACGCCGAAACCGGTTCCCAAACGGTCAAGCAGACTGCCAAGGCGATGCAGGACATTGCCGGCAAAATATCCATTGTCGAGGAGATTGCCCGCCAGACCAATCTGCTGGCGCTCAATGCGGCCATCGAGGCGGCTCGCGCCGGTGAGCATGGCAAGGGGTTTGCGGTTGTGGCGGCCGAAGTCCGCAAGCTTGCCGAGCGGAGCCAGTTGGCCGCCGCAGAGATCAGCGAGCTTTCCAGCAGCAGTGTTGATGTGGCGCTGAAAGCCGGAGATATGCTGGACAAGATGGTACCTGACATCCGCAAGACCGCTGAGCTGGTGCAGGAGATTGCGGCGGCATGTCAGGAGCAGGACGCCGGCGCCGGTCAGGTCAATCAAGCCATCCAGCAGCTCGACCAGGTTATCCAGCAGAATGCCTCTGCTTCCGAGCTTATGGCCTCAACAGCGGAGGAACTCTCTTCCCAGGCCGACCATTTGCAAGACACCATCGCCTTCTTCAAGCTGCAAGGTGAGAGGGAGGTCAACCGAGGGCTGCTCAAATAACTCCATATGTTCTGCCGAAGGCGACACAATGCTCCTGCCGGGTCGCCTTCGGCAATCGCCTCTTGCCTGAATAAAAAATAGGCAATCTGCACGTTTTTCTTCCACCGAGCAGGGCGATTTTGAATCGGCGGCTCTGTTCTTTGAGCCGGCACAGTCGCGATTTACAGAATTCAAACATCACCCTGTGCTGTCGAACTCTCCTCTAAATAGATAGTCTTTTTCGAATCTTAACCTGGGTTCTTCCGCCAGGCGGAGGAAATGGTTTGACATCTTTTAAGCCGTCTACGCCAAACTATGGCAACCCTGGCGAGGCTTTTGCAGAAGGTTAGGTTTTGAATCCTCCCTCCGGTTCCCTCCCAACGATGCGACGGGACTGATTTTGTCTGGAAGCTCAAGCTTCAGAAAGGATCAGACTGTGGCAAGCAAACCTAAAATTCGCGAACTGCTTGATGAGAGCGCCTGCGCTCATAATAAAACCAAAAAGGCGGCCTGTAACGCTCCGACCCCTGGTGCGACGACCGGCGGATGTGCTTTTGAGGGAGCGCAGATCTCCCTTTTTCCTTATGCTGACGCCGCCCACCTGGTGCACGGCCCCATCACCTGCATTGGAGCGTCCTGGGAAACCCGCGCCACCAAGACCAGCTTTGAAGGCCGCGACATGACCCAGATGGGGTTTACCACCGGCATCAACACCAACGACGTGGTGTTCGGCGGCACAGAGAAGCTGCGTGCCTCCATCGACTACATCATGCAGAACTATTCTCCGCAGGCGATTTTCGTTTATTCGACCTGTGTTACGGCTCTGATCGGCGATGACATTGACCAGGTCTGCAAGCAGGCCCAGGCCGACTACAACATCCCGATGGTGCCGGTCCACTCCCCCGGATTTGTCGGCAGTAAGAACCTTGGCAGCCGGCTTGGCGGCGAAGCCGTGCTGGAACATCTGGTCGGAACCAAAGAGCCGGAATTCACCACCCCCTTTGATATCAACCTGATCGGCGAATACAACGTCACCGGGGATATGTGGCAGTATTCGCATCTGCTGGAAGAACTCGGCATCCGGGTTCTCTCTACCCTCAGCGGCGATGGCAGGGTGGGGGACATCCGCACTGCCCATCGGGCCAAGTTGAATGTCATTGTCTGCGCCAAGTCTTTGATCTCCTTGACCCGCAAGATGGAAGAGCGCTACGGCATTCCTTCAATCTCCCTGTCGTTCTACGGCAAACGCGATACCAGCAACGGTATTCTGGCGATTGCCGAAGCCCTGGGGGACGCCGACCTGATCGCCCGCACCAAGCAATTGATTGCCCGCGAAGAGGCCAAGCTGGAAGAAAAGCTGCACCCCTACAAGGCCGTATTTAACGGGAAAAAGGCCGTTCTCAACACCGGCGGGAACAAGTCATGGTCCATTGCTTCGGCGTTGCAGGATCTGGGGATCGAAGTGGTGGCAACGGCGGTGAAAAAAGCCACCGAAGCTGACCGCGAAAAGGCCCGCGAGTATTTGGGTGAGAAGGGCGTGCTGATGATGAATCCCGGTGCCGAACAGGCCAAAATCATTGACGAGACCGGCGCTCACCTGCTTTTGGCCGGGGGGCGCAGCCTTTATACGGCGATCAAAAAGAGGATCTCCTTTGCCGACGTCAATCAGGAAAAGAAGAAGAGTTACGGCGGTTACGCCGGCCTGTTGAATCTGGCAGAGGACCTCAAAAATTCATTGGAAAACCCTGTTTTCAGGAATGTTGCGAGGAGGGCGCCATGGGAGAAGTGAAAAACAAACCGGTTAAGCCGTTGCAGGTCAACCCGATCAAGCTGTCGCAGCCGATGGGGGCGACTCTGGCTTTTCTCGGCGTCGATCAGTGCATGCCGCTGATGCATGGCGCCATGGGCTGTACCTCGTTTACCAAGGTTTTTCTGACCCGTCATTTCTGTGAACCCATCGCCATTCAGACCACGGCTGTGACCGATGTTACCGCGATTTTCGATGGCGGCGATTACAGTATCGTCGAGTCGGTCAAGAATATTACCAAGAAGGTCACCCCCAGCCTGGTCGGGCTGCACACCACCGGGTTGCCGGAGACCAAGGGGGACGATATCCGCGGGGTGGCCTCCAAGATCGAATTCCCTCTGGTTTACGTCAATACCCCCGATTATGAAGGGGGGCTGGAAAGCGGCTGGGCGCTGACCGTCAAGGCGATGATCGAGCAGCTCACCAAGATGACCGATTGCATCGATGAGCGCAAAGTGGTGATTCTGCCGCATGTCAGCCTGCAGCCGATCGAGGTGGAAAAGATTAAGGATTTCATCGCCAAGTTCGGCTTCGAAGTGCTGGCTTTGCCGGATTTGTCGACCTCCCTCGACGGCCATCTGGGCGAGAAACAGGCCGCCATCAGCAGCGGCGGCATCACCGTGAAGGAGATCAAGCGGCTGGCCGATGCGCGGCTGGTGCTGACTATCGGTGATTCCATGCTCCCCTGCGTCAAGGCCCTGCAGGTCAAGAATCCTGCCATCCGTCATTACCATTTTTCGCACCTGCAGGGACTCGATGCGACTGATTCCCTGGCGGCCATGCTCCTCACAGAATCGGGTATCGATACGCCACATCCAAGCATTGTGCGCTGGCGCAAGCGGCTGCAGGACGCCATGCTCGACAGTCATTTCTCGCTCGGACAGACCCGGTTCCTGGTGGCCGGTGAGCCGGATCATCTGGCCGGTATCTGCCAGGCGCTGCACGAAGCCGGCGGGCGGATCAGGATCGCCATCAGCACCGTGGACTCGCCGCAATTGAAGAACATCACGGCCGATCTTGTCCTGGTGGGGGACATGGAAGATGCTGAGAAGATGGCCAGCGAATACGATGTGCTGGTGAGTAATTTCCATGCAGAAGCCGTTGCCCATCGTTTCCACAAGGGGCTGATGCTGCGTGGCTATCCCAACTGGGAACAGGTTGGCAATCAGTTGAAAAATGATGTACTTTACGAAGGTGGTGCTTATTTCTTAGTTGAAGCGGCAAATATTGCCGAGCATTGCAGGGCGGAATTGGCCCACGCCTGAACGAATCCCGAAGTAGACTGAGGTTTTATCGAAATGACAAGTTACACGCCCCTTCTCCGCCGCTGGTTTTCCGATCACAGTCGCAGCGGTGTCCTGGACGATGCCGACGGCGTCGGTGAAGTCGGGCTGGGTGCGTCCGAAGCCGGTAAACGCCTGGCCGTGCGTTTTACATTGAAACTGGAAGGCGAAAAGATTAGCGCGGTACGTTATCAGGTGTTTGGCTGCGGCTTCACTGTTGCCGCCTGTGCTGCTGCCGCGGCCCTGGCCGAGGGGCAGACGGTTGCTGAAGCCGAAACCCTCAGCTCTGCTACCGTGGCTTCCGCGATCGGCGGCTTGCCAGCGGAGCGCAGTTACTGCGGAGACCTGGCGGTGCAGGCCTTGCGGGCCGCGCTGTCCAGCACCCGCGTTGCTTCCACTGTTGTCGAGTCCCGTCTGGAACAGCTGGAGGAACATCATCCACGGGTCACTGCTGCAGATCCGGTTTACAGCACCCTGATGGCCAGTCGTAGTCCGTCCGGTGTCGCAGCAGAGGATCGGCATCTGTTCGCCTGTGCGTTGGCCGTGGCGTGCCGCGAACCCTTTGAGCTGGCGTTTGCCCTGGGGATCTCTGATGAAGACATCGCGGCAATGCTGACCCGTTATTTCCCGGGTGTTGAGCCGGCCTTTCTGCTGGCCCATTCTGCGCCGGACCAAGGTCCGCCCCCAGAAATCAATTCCGAAGTGTTGAAGATTCTGCTCGACCACGTGCCGCAGGACAGCAACGGGCAGGGCGTCACCAGCGCCGTGTGGCTGGCCAAGATCATTGCCGCCCGTGCTGCCCAGCCCGGTCACTTGTGGACTGCCATGGGTCTGTTCGAACGGCCGCAGATTTCCGCTGCCATCCGCCGCCACCTGCCGAGCCTGGCGGCTGCCAACAACAAGGGGATGCGCTGGAAGCGCTTCCTGTTCAAGCAGGTCTGCGATCTGCACGGGGCCGTGCTGTGTAAATCTCCTAATTGTGGCGTATGCAGCGATTATGAATTGTGTTTCCCCAAGGAGTGAAAATGTCCGACCCGCTTCCCAAGACCGACCGCTACGTGACTTATCAGGGCATCGATTGCGTAGGCAATTCCAAGCGTTTGATGGCGATGCTGCGTCGCCACATCGACGACCCTGAAAAGACCAACCCCTTCTGGGAGAAGTTCAAAGCCAAGCTCGACGCCATCGACAATCCCGTCCCAGGGCAGTCTTGTCACGACGAGCTATTCCTGATCCATTCCTATATCAACAATCTGGAAGAATTTTTTGAAGAGCAGGAGGATCAGGAGGCATTGAATTTGTTGAAGCAGATAGAAGAGGAGTGCTGCTAGACACTTAATCTCAGTACCCGTCTTTATCTGGCCTCCCGCTGCGTTATAATGAAAGCTCACCCGGGAGGAACGTCATGGACGAAAAAGACATTGCAGGCCAGCGGGAGTTCCTCAAGGATAGCCTGCGCCTGAAAATCAATTTTCATCTCACCGATCAAAATCAGGGGGTGGAGCCGCCGCCGGTGCAGAAGCCTCAGCGGCCCGACCAGCCCCTGATCCCTTTGCCGGGCACTGAGGCTTATCGCGCCTTTGCCGGGACCGACCTGATCACCGCCATCGAAAATCGCAAAAGTCAGCGCCGCTTCAAGGATGCTCCGTTGAGCCTTGCCGAACTGGCTTTCCTGCTCTGGGCCACCCAGGGGATTCGCGGCATCATCGGCCCCGGTTGTGCCTTGCGCACCGTCCCCTCTGCCGGCTGCCGGCACGCCTTTGAAACCTACATCTGTGCCACCAACATCGACGGATTGACGCCAGGTATCTACCGCTATCTGCCGGTCGACCACGCTTTGGTCCTGGAACGGGAGGTGGGGCTGGATCTGCTGCGTCGCTCCCTGGCCCTGGCCACCTTGAACCAGACCTTTGTCGCCGCCGCGCCGGTCACCTTTGTATGGAGCGTGATCCCCTATCGCATGGAATGGCGCTATCATACTGCCGCCCACCGGGTCATCGCCATGGATGTCGGCCATGTCTGCCAGAATCTCTACCTGGCCAGCCAGGCGGTCGGCGCCGGAACCTGCGCCATTGCCGCCTATCATCAGCAGTTGATGGATGAGTTGGTGCAGGTGGATGGAAATGACGAATTCGTGATCTATCTGGCCCCGGTGGGTAAAATCTAGCCGGCTGATGAAAAACGCCCGTCCACTGCGTTCCGGCTGCGTCACAGGGGACAAGAAAACAGTGTAAACCTCAATGATCGACACTCTCATCCTCATCTTTGCCGCGTTCTTCTCTTCGACCCTCACTGCCGTGGTCGGCGTCGGAGGCGGAGTGTTGCTGATTTCGGTGATGCCGGTCTTTCTGCCGCCCGCTGCGGTGGTACCGGTGCATGGAGTCGTGCAGTTGGCCAGTAACGCCAGCCGCACTCTGTTCGCCCGGCAGCTGATCAACTGGCCGGTGGTGCGGCCGTTTGTTATCGGCCTGCTGGTTGGCTGCGTGGTTGGTGCGCAGGTGGTGGTACGCATCCCCAATGCTTTTCTGCCAATCCCGCTGGCGATTTTTATCCTGGTGATGACTTGGTGGCCGGACTGGAAAAACCGCTTCCGCCTGCCGGGCAAGTTCCTGGCGCTCGGTTTTGTGCAGGCCTTCCTTACCCTGTTCGTCGGCGCCACGGGGCCTCTCAACCTCCCCATTCTGCTGCGCCATGGCCTGAGCGCCGGCCAGATCGTGGTCACCCATGCACTGCTCATGACCCTGGTGCATCTGGCCAAGGTGATTACTTTCGGCCTGCTTGGGTTTGCCTTTGCCTGTTACCTGCCGCTGATGGGTGGGATGATTGTGGCGGTGACCGCCGGTTCCTGGGTCGGCACCAAGCTGCGCCACAAATTGCCGGAGCAGGCCTTGAAGACCGCAATAAAATGGTTGGTGACTCTGCTCGCCCTGCGCATGTTGATCAAAGCCCTGCTATGATTGTTCAAGGAGGCATCTGAAAGGAGCGCCGAAATGAAAGCAAATCTGCAGCCGGGTTTTGAATATACCCACAGCTACATTGTCCCACGCACCAAGACGGTGCCGTTCGTCTTTGAAGAGTCGGAGAAATTCCAGGCCATGCCGCCGGTGTTCGCCACGGCCTTCATGGTGGGATTGATGGAATGGGCCTGCATGGAGGCCCTGGCTCCCTACCTGGAAGACGACGAGATCACCCTCGGTACCAATATCTGCGTCAGTCACAGCGCGGCCACCCCGCCGGGGATACGGGTTGATGTGCATGTCAAATGCACGGCGGTGGATGGTCGTAAAACCTGCTGGGAGATCGTGGCCCGCGATGAAGTCGAAGAAATCGGTCGCGGCACTCATGAGCGCTTTACGGTCAATGGCCCCAAGTTTGCTGCCAAGGTTGCAGGGAAAAAGGAGTAGTTATTTCAACCCCTTTTGATTTAGGAATGGGGAATAGTTTTTATCCGAACCCTGGATGTGCTTTCTGAGCCAATCGCTTAGAAAATTCATAACCTCGATGGAAAGTCGAAGTCTTCCCGAGACGAACCCTGACCTGAAGTCGGCGACTTTCTCTGTAAAGTCCGCATGCTCCTGTTTGTGTTCGGCTGCCTGGGGGTAGCTGAAGCGTTCAAAATAATTTTCTTCGGTTCGAAAATGAGTCTCGGCATAAGAGAGCAGCCGATTGATGATGCTGCCTACGGCTTCTTTTCCTTTCCCCAGAGTCATCGCCTCATAAAGCTCATTGATCATTCCTACCAGCTGTTGGTGCTGCCTGTCGATTTCAGAGATATTGACGCTAAGGCTGTCATTCCAATGAATCAATGCCATACTTTTGTGCTCCATTCTTTGTGTGCTGTTACGCCATGGGCCGCCGCAAAGGGTCAACTTCTGCGATGGTCCCGGGCGCGATTTTGGGACTGTTTTTCTTCCGTATGGATAGGTCCGGAAGCGAATGATTGTTGAATTAATATCGCGTAGGCAGGGTTAAAAAAAGCAAACGGCGTGCCAATTGAGGATTTTATGGGCACGCCGTTTGAAACCTACAGCTCAGAGATTTTTTTATAATCGTCGATCAGTTTTTCCCCTTCCTCGGTGTTGACCGCTTCGATTTCCACCTTTGGCAGAGCAAAGCCCATCTTCGGTCTGATGGTCACGTAATAGACCTGGCCTGCCTCGGCTTCAAGCTGGTGGGTGAATACCCCTTCATACTTCCCGGCTGCTGAAATGACGTGCGTTCCCTGGCACACCTGGGTCATCACAAAAGAGCCTGGTTCCAGCGTTGCCGGGACACGGTCGTCGACGGTCGGCGTCAGGAGCATCAGTGCGCCTGTGAATTGGGAGGGACGCACTACATAGAGGGTGGCTGTTTGGTCGATTGAAGGTGAATCCTTGGGTGGATTGATGATTTCGCAGGATTTGTATCGAGGATATCCCTTGACCAGCTCCTTCCCGTCATTCTGGTCTAGAAGTTCCGCGTCCAGTCCAGGTATAACCATGCCGAATGATGGGTGCATCTCAACGAAATAGAGTTGCCCCGCTTCTGTTGTCAATTCAACCACATCGGGTTCGTTCAGGTTGCCGGCTGCCGATATCTCGTGTTTGCCCGGCGTCACTTCGACCAAGAGATAAGACCCAGAGGCGAGAATGCCGGTGACCATTTGGTCGACAGTCGGTGTGATATACATCCCGGCTCCCCCGAAACGGGAGGAGCGGACAATGTACAGCTTCGACGTGTCCGGCGTGGTCACAAAGGTTTTGGCTTCAGTGTCTTTTTCGATCGCTGCCATGTCCGGGTTCATTCCGGCACAGGCGCTGAGAATGAATACCAAAAGAGCCAGTGCTGAAGCCAGTCCGATCCTCTTCATCATTTCGTCCTCCTCGGCTTGGTGTTAAAAATTAAATATCGTTAATTTAATTTGCCGAGGTGCTTCAGTCAAGCCTGAGATGTTTTGAAAAAGATGGGAACCTTTTCTCTCGTCTTGCGTATATATGAGTAACGAAACAAGACCGGGCCGAGGGCGATGGACGATAGCCAGATCATAAAGCGCATTCAGAACGGCGACACGGAGGCATTTTCCCTGCTGGTTGACCGCTACCATCGCAATCTGCTGAATTTTATCTTTCGGCTTATCGGCGAAGCGGACCTGGTTGAGGACTTGGGCCAGGAGGTCTTTCTCGACGCCTTCCGTGCTCTCTCCACGTTTGATCCGCAGCGGGGGGTACCGTTCGGCGCCTGGCTCTTCACTCTCGCCCGCAATCGTTGTCTGTCCGAGTTGCGGTGCCGCGGCAAACGTCGCTTTATCGAGCTGGATGAGGTGCCGGAGCTGGCTGCCGACTGCTTATCTGCAGAACAACTTCTGCTGGATCAGGAGCGTCTGGCGGCCCTGCTGGATTCATTGGCACAACTGCCCGAACCTTATCGTGCCACCCTGCTGCAGAGCCTGGGTGGGAAGCAACTGGAGGACATTGCCGGGGAACAATCCGTTTCCATCGGAACAGTTAAATCCAGACTGTCGCGAGCCAAGGATCAAATTCGGACCCGCATGAGGGTTGTTTTTGGAGGAAAAAAAGCATGAAAAACTTTGAACCATCGCCAGATTTCGTGAACCGCGTGATGGTGGCCGTGCGGGCTGAAACACGCGAAACAGAGCCCGCTCTTTCTCCCTCCATATGGCTGACCTCGACCCCGCTGCGCTGGATGCTGGTTTGCGGAGGCGCCGCCATGACCCTGATCAACCTGGTGAGGATTCTGGCCTCGGTCTTTGCTCCGGCTTTGTGCAGGTAATGCGGTTCAAAAAGGCTGATACATATCCCAAACGGAGAACGTCATGACCGACACGGAACACAAACGCAGACAACTTTGTTGGCCTGCCCTGATTCTGGGAATGACCATGCCCGGCCTGGGCCAGATGTATAACGGAGAATTTCTGAAAGGGATCTGTTTCTTCAGCATCTACCAAATGCTGGCGATGATCGGATTGCGCCTGGCCATGCATCTTCCGGATCGTCTGCTCGTCGCGGGGGTAGGGTGTGCTTTGGGGCTGGTTATTCTTTTTTATCTCTGGACCATCATCGAAGCGGCTCGCACGGATTGCGTCGCTTCCGCACCGAAAGGTTATAACCACTGGTATTTCTATCTGGCTGCCTGGCTGGTCGGGATGGTGGGGGTCAACGGTGCGGTCATCGATCACATCCGCACCACCACCGTTGAGGCATTCAAGATCGTCACCGACAGTATGTCACCGCTGGTCCTGCGTGGGGACCGGATTCTGGCCGACAAGACTGCCTTGGATAGAGACGCGCCGCAGGTGGGGGATATCGTGCTGTTCGTCGGCCCGGACGACCGCAGCAAGGTCTTTATCAAAAAGATCGCCGCGCTGCCCGGTCAGCCTCTGCCCGACAAGCCCGACAGTGGCGAAACCGTCCCCCACGGAATGGTGTACGTGCTCAGTGAACAGAGCCGGGGCACGATCGACAGCAGGACTTTCGGCTTTATCCCGTTACGTGATTTGATCGGCAAGGCGCGGCAGATTTACTGGTCGTCCAGTGATGAAGGGACGCGCTGGCAGCGGTTGGGGATGACTTTGAACAAAGAGGAATTCTGGAATGAAAACTGATGTCATCCAAAGATCCTGGAACGCGTTTGTCCCAGCACACATCGCCGATCAAAGGAATCAGCCTGGCCAACCTCCAAATTCAATGACCTTTTCCCGCTGGGGCATGGCAGTACACCACACTCCGGGCAGAGGGGCTTCACGGAAATCGAGGACCAGATTCAGGGCTTCCTGCCAGGCATTGCGCTCGGCTTCTTCCAGGCGTTTGACCTGGGCGCGAAAGTCGTCAGTCGAGGTGCGGAAGATGCGTGCCTGCGCCTCGTCTTCGGCCGCTTCGAACAGTTCCATCAGGGTTGTTTCATGGACTTCGAGGAACATTTGCAACTGACCGCTTTCCTGCAGCTCGCGATGCATGCGCGGCGCTTTTTCCTGCAGCGCCTGTTCGATCAAGGCCAACCGTTCCCGCTGTTTGTTCTGTCTTGCTAAAAGGATCATTACACAACTCCTTTCGAGAATAGTTGGAAGCAATTTTCCAGGCTTTTTGTTTTGGAAAAATGAGGAGTGTGTGAAATGTCTGTGAAGGTCATTAAAAAAGCCACCGGCCCAATTGGGCCGGTGGCTTTTGAGTTGGTGGGAGGGAAATCTTAGTTCTGGATAGGTTCCAGATCTACGTCTTCGAGCTCGACAGGTTTTTCCACCGGTTCCTTGACCGCCATGACATGGGAGTGGCGAACTTCCAGGTCAAAGAACTTTTCGGCCAGGGTATAGAGGAACATGCACAGGGCGAGGGCACCGATGATGATGCTGATCTCGGCCAGGGACGGAACGTATTCGAGCAGGCCGCTGGCGGTATGCACGGTGTTGCCGCGCATGGGAACGATCTGGCCGGCGATGACGAAGTCGTAGCGCATAAAGAACATGCCGACCAGGGCCAGGACGCTGGCGACGGTGAGGGACAGCGGTTTGCGCAGGGCCGGGACCAGAATCATGGCAAAGGGAATCACCATGCCGATGGCCACTTCGAAGAACCAGAAGTTGAAGGAAAGAGGACCGCTCAACAAGGTCATCAGAACTTCATAGGTGCCGTCCTGTTTCTGGTAGATCCCGGAGATGAATTTCCAGATGGTGACGAACATCAGGATTCCGAGCATCAGCGCCAGGATGCGGCCGAGCAGGAACATGTAATTTTTGTCATGGCTGCAGAACTCCTGATCCCGGCAACGGACTTTAAGGTAATGCACCAGCCCCATCAAGGCGGTCCCGGAGATCAAGGCGGTGATCACCAGATAGACCGGCGAGAAGACTCCGCTCCAGTAGGGACGGGCTGACAGGAGACCGAACACCCCGCCCAAATTTGAAGGAGCGGCGATGGCCAGAATAAAACCGAGCAGACCGGTGTAAAAGGCCCCCCAGCGGTTATTTTTCATGCAGAAATAGAATTCAACCACCAGCACCACCATGTAGACCCCGTACAGTGCACCCATCCACCAGATGGGTGATTTGAAGTTGGGGTTGAGCACTGCGTAGACCATTAAAGTGAACGGTTTGGTCAATTCCATGGCAATGACACCGAAGCCGCAAATCAACATGACAATGGCCAGAATAATCGCCCGTCGTGCCGATGCGTGGAATTGGTCGATGCCAAAAACATGACCCAGGCTGGAGATCAGACATAGCCCGGAGCAGGAGACAGCAAAGTAAATATAGGCAGAGATGAGGATTCCCCAGGGGATTTCGCGGGTCGTGTTGTAAACATGGCCATGCCCCAGAGCAAAGACGGCAATAACCGCTGCCAGTCCGATGATCATCCCCACACCAAGGATGCTGAACCACAGTAACTCTCCGGGGCGCTTATTGATGGCAATCATCAGACCTCCTTTGCGACAGAAAGAGAAAAGGCGAACGGTTCTTGGAGATGGAGCCTATAAACAATTTATTAATAGCAATATATGGGAACATTAGTCAATTGTAATTTCACATAAACTTTAAAAAATGAAAAATTATTTAATGATTAAAATGGGAGAAAATATGTTGATGAAAATCTGCAATTGTCGCGCCATAGGTGTGACAAAATGCCATAACGGTTGGAAATTAATTTATGGAGTCTTGGGGGATGAAATTGTACAAGGGAGGAAGCGGCCAATCAGCCGCCCTTGAGGGGTGTGCTTACCGATTTGACTCATTCCTTTTGCTATTTTCCGTAACGGTTAGGCAACGAGGGCCGATGCAAGGCAAAACAAAAGCCCACTGAATTCCGAGTGGGATTCAGTGGGCTCGATGATGTTTTCTTCGATGGAAAGAGAAGGGAGTTCCAACCGCTACAAAAGTGTCAAATAGATGATGAACAGATATGTTCCAAAGGTTATCAATGTCGGTAGAGAATTCATCGCCTTTTTCGCGGCAGTATTGGACCCCCATCCATGAGTTGTTGGAATATCCGACCCGGGTCTGCCACTGGCTCCGGTCGTTTCATAAACTATTCCAGAGGAGAGAATTGAGCCACTTTTGTCAGCAGCTGTGTCGTGGGACACAATTTTTGACCACGATTTGGTGCAAAATTTTTCGGTCATATTTCCCCCCATTCCCTGTAGTTATCCCTAATACTCAAGCGAAAGGTCAGTTTTGTTGAGGAATTTTGGCCGCTTGGCCCGTAGTTATTGTTTATGATATTCAATTTGAATGCCAAAATTAAAGGGAGTTAAACTTCGGGGGCTGGGTAGGGAATCGTCGGAGTCGGTTTTTCTGGGGGCGGGATTCAATCTATCAATCAATAACGAGCTTGTTCCATAACATCTTGGTCGCGTATTTGGCACTGTGCGGCAGTCCTCCGCCGGGGCGGTCTCCAATGCTCATGTACATATCCATGGTCCGCCACACCCCATCCAGATCTTTATAAACGATGTACATGTGGTAGGAGCTGCCTTTTCCCTGCACAATTCCCAACCGCGTATCGAGCTGCCCTGCCGATTGCTTCATCCCTTTTTGAAACAGGGCCACGCTGTTTTTGCGCGTCAGCGGCACATAGCGAGAGGTCTTTTTCGGAGCCTTGCCGGATGCGGAAAGGTCGCTGAGCACCGGGTTGATGTGCAGGTCAAATCTGCCCTTCGACACTTGAACCAGTGCCTTGGTCGGCGCGACATCCAAAACCATTTTTTTCAGCCAGGTTTTTGCGCCGGCTACGGTGGCGACAGCCTTGTTGCGCGAAACCGCCATTGCGAAAAGATTTCCCAGGCCGCAGGCCAGAAACCAGGTTTTTTTGACCAGCTTGTTTTTAACCTTGGCGTGATCTCCTCCATAGCGCTTTTTCAGGTCCAGAACATAATTGACCATCGGTTTATTCGCCGCAGCGGAACCTGGGGTGACTTCCGCGACGAGCATATCCGGCAGAATGTGGTAGTCGGCGAACTGAGCTGCCAGCGAATTCGGATAATAATCTCCTGATTTCGTGGCGTTCATGCGTTCCGTTGCAATCTGACTCGCCGTTTTCCCGGGGCTCACCTGCATTGCGGTCAGTCCCTGGAACAGTTTGCTCTTTTGAATGGCCGCCTTGCGTAGGATTTCCTTTGTTGCCGGATCTAGATAGTTGAAGACCGTGCGCTGATCTTCAGTGACTGTTTCAAAGGTGAACAGGCCCGAATTGATTTTGGTCTGGAAATAACTGAAAAGTGAACTTTGGTTGCTGGAAACGGTTTTGTGGTTGGCGTTATTCGCCAGGATGGACCACTTCAGGTTTTCATGGAGTCCGAGGGCTCCCGATGTGAGTTCCGTCAGGACGCTGGTGATGGTCGGATTGGGAGCAGGTGCGACCTGGCGCAGGATTGCGGCAACCTCACGGTTTTGCTGGAAATGGGCCTGGCCAGGCAACGTCGGTCTAAATGTCCTGGCCAGCCCCTGTGTTTTCGGTTTTTCAGCAAAAATGCGCATAAGTCTATTTTACACGGTCGTCAACCAATCCAAACCGGTTGTGGGTGAAACATCATGCCGGCGTCCTGGCGTTGATCAATGTATAAACCCCGTAGACCAGCTCTTTATTCTCGACGATGGTCATTTTTTCTTCGATGAAGGCCGTGATTTCCGCCACGGGTTTGGCGCCCACAATCAGAGATTTCAGCTGGGTGTAGGCGTTCGCGATGGGATGGTACCATTTGGACTTGAGGGGGATTGAGTCGACAATCAGGACTTGGCCGCCCGGCTTGAGAATGGCCAAAGCTTTTTCCAGCGCTTTCTTGTAGTCGGGCATAGCGGTGAGCGCCAGACAAAAGACCACTGCGTCGACTTTACCCGGCGGCGAAAAATCATACATGTCCATGCATTCAAAGCGGACATTGTCCCAACCATTGGCTGCCTTTTTTCGGCTGGCCAGATTGATCATCTGGCTCGAAAAGTCGATGCCGATAATGGTGGCTGTCGGGTCAACCTTTTTCAACAGGCTGGGAACCACCGAAGCCGGGCCACAGCCCAGTTCAACGATGGTGCCCCCGATCGGAATTTCCAGGCAATTGGCCACTTCTTCATAAAGCCGCGCCGCCTGGCCCAGGCTCATGATATAGGCAATGACGTCGTAACTCGAAGCGGCAAGATCATATTTCTTTTGATTGGCAAGCTGTCTGATGTCCATCGTTTCCCCCATGATTGAAGCATTGATAAAAGAGGGTTCAGACTAGGCCAACTGCTGAGGGACTGCAATAAGAATTAGAAAAAACAAATAGTATTTTGAGGGATTCGATTCAGGGATGACGGTTTGGCGGGGGGGAGCTGGAATGGTGCGGGGGGAGAGAAAAAACGTGCCGACCCTGAGCTTCTCTAGCCAACGACCTTGAGTGTCGTCACCTCGCCGCCCTTTTTAAGCAAGGTTGCAAATCGATCAGCAGTGACAGGTCGACCCAGGTAGTAGCCCTGCATCTCAAAGCAGCCGAGAGCCCGCAGGTATTCAAGCTGTTCTTTGGTTTCCACCCCTTCGGCTAAAACGTTGATGCCCAAACTGCGACCCATAGCCACGATCGCCGCCACAATTCCGGCACTGTCGCTGTCCGCGGGTATGTGGCGCACGAATTCCTGGGCAATCTTCAGCCGGTCGATAGGGAAATATTTCAGATAGCTCAGAGACGAATAGCCGGTGCCGAAGTCATCGATGGCCAGATGCACGCCGCGGACTTTCAGATCAATCAGATGTTCAACGGAATTTTCCCGCGTGTCCATGATCATGCTCTCGGTGAGTTCGAGCTCCAGCCACTCGGCCGGGAAGCCGGTATCCTTGAGAACTCCCTCCACGGTGTCCACCAAATCAGGTTGGCGGAATTGGCAACCCGACAGGTTCACGGCCAGCCGGAATGGCGCGAAACCGGCATCAAGCCACTCCCTGGCCTGCAGACAGGCCTGCCGCAAAACCCACTCTCCCAGAGGCACGATCAGTCCCGATTCTTCGGCAAGGGGAATGAATTTTTGCGGACTGACCTCGCCGAACTCCGGGCTGTTCCACCGCAGCAGACACTCCGCTCCGACCATGCGCCCGGCGGCCAGGTCGAATTGAGGCTGGTAAACCAGGTGGAATTCTTCATTCCGCAAGGCGTTGCGCAGGCTATTGCTCATCTGCAGACGTTCGAGAGCTTTTCTGTTCATCTCCTGCGAATAAAACCGCAGGCAGTTCCGCCCCCGATCCTTGGCTTCGTACATGGCGGTGTCGGCATTCATCAGTAACGTATCAGCCGAATCGCCATCTTCAGGGAAAAACGCCACCCCGACACTGACAGTGCTGAACACCTCCTGGCCCCCCAGGGAAATTGGCGCTGCAATCGCTTCCAGCAGATTCTGTGTCAGGTCGGCAATCGCCTGGTAGCTCTGCACATTCTTGTGCAAAAGAACGAATTCATCGCCGCCAAGCCTGGCCACGAAATCAAATTCCTTTGCCAGAAACTCTAATTTGCCGGCGACAACCTTTAGCAGTTCGTCCCCAACGGCATGGCCGAGGGTGTCGTTGACCACCTTGAATTGATCGAGATCCAGAAACAGAATGGCGACCCGCTGCATATTCTCTTCGGCTTCGGCCAAAACCGCCTGCAATCGCTCCTGCAATGACAGCCGATTCGGCAACCCGGTCAGAGGGTCGAAATAAGCCAGTTTCTGGATGGCGGCTTCGGCGATTTTCCGTTCGGTGATGTCGCGCGCCACATGCACGACCTGCACGACTTCCTTCTGCTCATTGAACACGGGCGAAACGGAAACTTCCACATAGCGTGTCGCCCCGGAATCGACAAAATGACAATGCTCGACTTGGGCAAACTTCCCGGTCGCCGCCACCTGGCGAATCGGACAGGTGTGGTCGGGAGCACGACATGGCTGAGAGGACCTGTGGGTCACTTCGTGGCAGGTTCGGCCCAACACGTTCTCTTCAGCGAGGCCGCTTTCCTGGAGAAACACAGTGTTGACGCCTGCCAGGCGATAGGATTCGACATCGATAATGGCGACCGCATCGTTCAGACTGTTGAGCACCGTTGCGGAAAACTCATGCGATCGGCGCAGCTCAAGGTCAGCCAGTTTCTGCTCGGTAATGTCCTCAATGGTGAGAATGGCTGTTCCTGCCTGCTCTGTCCCTTCCACGGCGGCGGGAAATGATTTGATCCGGAAAAACCGCTCCTCGCCATTCTCAAACGGCCACGGCGTTTCAAACATGGCAGGCAAGCTGTCGAGCCCAGCGGATGCGTCGTCGACAAGCTGTGCATTTGCCGATCCGGCAATGGAAAAAACTTTTTGTCCGACAATCTGCCCCATGGGAAGTCGCAGCATTTCGGCCATTTTGCTGTTGGCCATCACGACCCGGACGTCCTTGTCGACCAGGGCAATCCCGAGATGAATGTTCTCCACCAGGGACCGGTATCTCAATTCGCTGGCATGGAGAGCTTGCTGCGCCTTTTTGCGCTCGGAAATATTCCGGAAGATCCCCCGGGAAAAAATCGGCCGGCCATTTTCAAAGTGGCAGTTGACGCTCCCCTCTACAGCGATGGACCGACCGTCCTTGGCGACAAAAACCGCTTCAAGCCGGTCAAAGGACGCACCGCTCAGGAGTTTCCGGAAATACTCCATGCAATGATCGAAGCAGTCGCTATGGATGATATCGCGGAGATTCAGAGTGGGGACTTCGCTTTCGTCATAACCGAGAGTCTCCCGCCAGGCACGATTGGCGTAAAGGAGCGAACCATCCGGAGTCACACTTTGAATCAGGTCGTTGGCGTTTTCGAAAAGGTCCTGGTAGCGCTCGACATCTTCCGCCAGGGACGATTGTGAGCCGCTGAGGTGAGCGTACCAGCGATAGAAAGCGAGAAACACACTGCCGCCAAGAAAGAAGGGCAGGACCAAAGCCAGGAGGGAGGGAAAAGTCTTAAGGAAAAAAGCATGTTGAACCGGGCCTATCCCAACGAAAATCAAGCCGCCGACGCAAAAGGCCGCCAACGACGGAGGCAGCGCAGCAGAACAGGTTCCACTTTTCCGGAAAAATGGATCAGCCATGAATATTCCGATGGGTTAGAGGGAGGTCTCCGTAAAGTTCATTCAATATCCATTCCATAAACAATTTATTTTAAAATCCTAGCCTGTTGGTGTAAGTAAATTAATCTAAATCGAGAAGAGCGGATGAGATCCCAGGAAGTTTTGTCACGTAAGTTTGTAACATTTTGATTTTATAGGTTTAAATTGGGTGGAAGTGGATAGGCGGGGAATTTGCGATGACAAACCCAAAGGCCCGTTCGCGATTCGATGCCGGAGGTGAACTGCGCCGCTCATTTTCATGTGGCGAGAAAACGGAAGCTATTCGGTTAAATGACCGTGGCAGGTGGCGGGTTTCAGCCTCTCTTGCAGCCTCCCGTCTCACGGTCGGCCCTGTTGTTTACTGCCGGCTCATTCAGCGCGCGTCGTCCTGCGAACCTGTTTCCGTTTCCTTCGTAACTCCCGCCACGGCCAGATCGCTGTCATGAATCCAGGCCGCGAACAGAGTGAAGGTCACCGCCAACACCACCGGTCCGATGAACAGTCCAATGATGCCAAAGGCAATCAACCCGCCGATGACGCCACCGAAGATCAGAATCAACGGCAGATTGGCGCCGCGCTTGATCAGCATCGGCCGCAGAATATTGTCGAGACTCCCCACCGCCACGGTCCACACCAGCAGGATCGTGCCCCACAGCGGATCGCCTTTCCAGTAAACCCAGATCACTGCGGGAATCAGCACCGGGCCCGGTCCGATCTGGGCAATGGCCAGCACGAAAATCACTGCGGTCAGCAATCCCGCATAGGGAATCCCTGCCACCGCGAGCCCGATCCCGGCCAGCAGCGACTGCACCACGGCGGTGACGATCACGCCCAGAGCCACCGCCCGGATCGCCTGTCCCGCAAGGATCGTGGCATTTTCTCCCCGCTCGCCCGCCAATCTGTGAGCAAAGCTTCGCACCCCCTCGGCGGCTTTTTCTCCATTCCGATACAGGATGGCCGCCAGTACGGCGGTCAGCAGGAAATGGATGAACATCACCCCGAAACTGCCGGCTTGAGCTAGAAACCAGCCGACCAATTTGCGGACGTGGGGCATGAGTTTGGCGTTGAGCTCGTCCGGGCCGGCTGCCGTCAACTGACGCCAGCCCTGGTCAAGATTGTCGCCGACCACCGGCAGGTTCCCAACCCAGGACGGCGGGTCCGGCAGTGAGATGTTTGGCACCCCACGCAACCACTGGGTAATCGACCCGGCGTTGTCGGCGATGGTGCCGACGGCCAGGGAAAAGGGGATAACGAAAACCAGGATGATGGCCACGGTCATGACCGCCACCGCAGGCTTGCGTTTTCCCTTCATGCGGTTCTGTACGCGGAGCATCAGGGGCCAGGTCGCGACAACGATCATCGTTGCCCAGACCAGGGCCGGCAGGAATGGCCGCAGCACCCAAAGGCTGGCACCCGCCAGGAGGACGATAAAAAAGATGCCGAGCGTTGTGCGGGCGAGGTCTTGGTGCGCTGGCTTGTCGCTCATGACTGCCTCCGGGCAGGTTTTTTTCTGGGGTTTAAACGTGATGGATAAGTCGTCCGACAGATCGTCAGGTTTTCGCATTCTGTCAATTTTACACAAGACTTTATTTATTGTCGGGCCATGCCCGAAAAATCCTTCGCCTGTTTCTCCTTGGGCTGGATGAGCTCAGCTTATTTGAACAGGGCCAGTATTCCGTCTGCGATGGTTTTCGTGGGGTCGATTTCGTCACTGAGCAGCGGCGCATTGGTGTTGCACAGCACCGCAACCGTGGTGCCGGTGGCGGGATCGTGCCAGGCGTCGGCGTGGTAGCCGATCACCGTGCCGTTGTGGCCGATACCATAGCCGTCGGCCACAACGATTCCGGCGCCGTAGACAACCCCTTCCGCCATCTGCTGGCCTTCGAACAGATCGGGATAATGGGCCGCGTCAACCAGCTCGCCTCTGGCCAGGGCATCCATCCAGACGGCGATGTCGCGGGCATTGGAGACCAGGCAGCCGGCCGACCAGACATAGGACATATCCATTTGCGTCCAGTCCTCGTAACTGCCGTCCTCGTCATAATCCAGATAACCGCGGGCCAGCCCGTCCGGCAGAGTGGCGTCGGTCACCACGCTGGTTGCCGTCAGCCCGAGGGGAGTGAGGAAGGTTGTCTGGAGATAGTCCTGATAGCTCTGGCCCGAAACCGCCTCGATCAGCATGCCGAGCAATACGTAATTGGTGTTGGTGTAGAGATACTCGCTGCCGGGAGTGAACAGGAGTTCCGGTTGGGCGGTAAAGGCTCCTGCCAGCAGTTCCTCTGGTGCGTAGGCTCGCAACGGCTCCACCAGCACGGAATCCAGGATAAACGATTCGCTCGCGTAGGGGGCAAGCCCGCTGCTCATGTTCATGACCTGTCTGGTCGAGATCTGCGCCAGGGGAGCGTAATCGTTCACCAGCCCCAGGTAATCGCTGATCGGCGCGTCCAGATCGATCAAACCGGCCTCAGTGAGTTTGAGCACGGCAGCGGCGGTGAAGCTTTTGCTCAGGCTGCCGATGCGGAAGGGTTGCCGTTTGGAGGCCGGAGTCTGGTTTTCCAAATCGGTCATTCCCCAGGCAAAGGAGAAATCACCGTATTTTTCCGATTTCACATAGACCGTCACTCCGGGGATGCCCGTCTCATTGCCGACAGAGGCAACCAGCGCCGACGCATCATCAGCCAGCTCATCCCGTTTGCTGTCGCTGTCGGAACAGGAGGCGGTCAGCAGGCAGCAGGGGACAATGAATAACAAAAAAATGACGAACGATTTGAGTCGCATGGCACAGGTCTCCTGACCGGAACAAGGGGTGATGGATAATTTGGGTTGTAGAGCAACAGGTTACATCGTCGAACAGCCGTTTTGACTCGCCGTGGGAAAGCCGTGATGAACCCGTAGTGATATTAACGCTCATATGTGGTAGCAATATTTGCGCCAAAAACTTTAATGAAGTCGGGCGGTTGGCTGAGGCAGTCCGCAGGTGGGGACGGGGGTGGAGAAAAACTCGGGGCGGTGATTGCGGTGGCGGGGCATTCATTGAGTCTGTCGACAAGCCTGGTCCTTTGTTTGCTAAAGATTGGCCGTGGGTGGCCGATAAGTCCTTGGAATCATAACTGTCCATTTTCAAGGAAAGGATGTGTTCATGTCATCGGTAGCAGATCCGGTCAACTCGTCGTGGCGGGTAAACCTTGCGGAGGTAATACCCCTTAAAGGTGAGTTCAAGAAGGTGCCCTTCGAGGAGATGCCGCAGCTTCTCCCCGAACCAACTCAGGCGGAACTTGACGCCCAACTGGCGAAGCAGAATCAGATCAAGGTTCATGCCGTCTTTCAGGTGAACGGCAAAATCATCGGTAATGTTCTGGAAAACGGTTGGACGGAGTTTCAGAAGAACGCCGACGCCCCGCGCGATTCGGCCATCTGGGACAATGCCACCAAGCGCGGCCTGTCCGGCGCTGGCGCCGCCGACTATCTGACCGAGCAAATCACCGCGCATTTGCGGCAACGTTATCCCGGCCTGCAGGTGATCACGTTTGACAGCGCCTCGGCTCCGACCAGCGGAGAATATCGCGAGCGCGTCCTTGCCGGTGGTTCCTTTCAGAAATCCGGTGTTGCGTCTGCCGGCAACCGGCTCAATTCCTCATTGAGCTACGATGCCTTTAAATCCCTGTTTCTGCGGGATGATTGAAGACGCAGCAGGAAGGCACATCAATAAATCAAATGAAAAGGGGAGACTGCCAAATTGGCAGTCTCCCCTTTTTCGTGGAAAGGCTGGTCATCAAACTTTCAGCCCAGCAGGTTCTGTTCAATTTGGGGCTCAGGGTTTTCTGTTTCGGTCTCCTGCACCCGTTTTTGCTGGCGTTTTGTGAACCAGAGATGGCCTAAGTATATGCCGGTGAAAAAAACGGCGTAGCAGATAACGATGTTCATCATGTTGATAATATGTAAATCTTTGGATTTGATTATTAAATCTGGTCGACCGAGGATCGCGGCAAGAAGCCTTTCCTTGGAGAACAGGTAGATGTTCAAGATGGTCACTGCAATAGGGCCGATGAAGATTGGATAAGTAAACAAGCGCTTGAACTTGATTTTTGAAAGAAAGATCCCGGCCAGTAATCCGAGAGGAATACAAAAGGTCAATGCATTGATGAAATACAGTATAGAAAAGCAAACAGAGACGACAATTGTTTGGCTGGTGAATATTTGTGAAAAGAAAACGTAAAAATTGGGATTGACGATAGATTTTGCCAAATTTTCGTTTGGAGCGAAAAATCTGATGGCTTCCATAAAAAGAAAGCCGACAAGTATTCCTGCGATGAATATGAATGTTTTACGTAATATCATTGTGATTTGTTTCGAAAATTTGAGATAAAATTACCTCTGTAGAAGTAGGGGGAGTGCCCCTAATTTTCTTTAAAGCTTAAAATGTATTTGTCTCTAAAAAATGAATAAAAATATATTATTCGCTTTCATTATTAGATGACTCAAGTAGTTTTTTGTTTTCTTTGTATTCCTCAACCTTTTTACACAAGAGTTCACCTATTCTAGAAGTTTCCTCTTCAAAAGGTTTGCTGCGATCATAGATAACCCCTCCATATTTAGTTGTCTCATCGAACATGCCTGGAGGAGCATCATTAAACCATATTGGGATAACAGTATTTTGACCAAATCGCTCCTTAAATTGTTCTGACTCAAATTTAGTCCAGACTCTCTTTGGATACTCTTTACCGAGTAATGCTACAACAAATGATGCTTCAGTTTTGTATATTGGTGCTAAATAATCTTCAACATTAGATGCTAAAATTCTATGCTGTTCGTTATGATCGTAGAATACGGAGAGCTCCATATCTGTAAGGAAGTTAAAAATTTTTTCAGCAATATCCCTATCTGCACCTGCGAACGACAAGGCATAATCGTATCGGGAATCGAATTCAACAGACCTGTAGCCAACTTTTTCGCAGAATTTTGACCATAAGAGATTTCTTAAGTAGTAAACAAACTTCGGGTCCTCGATACTTAATTCTTTAGTCTGAGTGTCAAAATGAATCACATCCTGTAGCTCAGAGTGTTTTGCAATATGATCAGCAAGAAAACCTTTGTCCATAATCTGTCCAACGCTACCGCGATGTTTAGGGTTTCTTTTGATTGCGTCAGCAACATTTAGGGTCCATTCTTTTTCGGTAGCCAACCAATGTAAGAGAAAGAAGTAGGGAGCCCTCCCTTCTTTCCTTAACCGTGGCCCAGTTGCGAATAGCTTGGCCTTTTCAAAAAACGACTTCGAGAGATCATTTAGAACACGTTCTCTAATTACCTCCATGCTCGAAGTCGTGGCCTTCTTTTCATATATTTCATTAAGAATCCCAGCTTCGATGCAGCATTCGTGACACAGCATCTGAGCTAAGTGAAAACTTCCTTGCGATTCTTTAATGATGTCATCTTTTATATTAATGATGACATTCAATGCAGCTTCCCCAAGAGAGACCAGCTCTTCAACTTTATGCTCAGGATTAGCTTCAAAAGTAATTGTGTCGATTCGACCAGTGAGATCTGAGGCATAATTTAAGAGAGATTGGCCTGCTTTGTTGATGCCGACAATAATTATTTTGCTCTTTTCATCCTCTTTGTCTGCAAGGAGTTTAATATAATCAGCAAGAAGAAACTTAATCTCTTCAGGAAGCCTGTGGAAATCATCTAAAAGAACAAGTCCTATGTCCCCCATTTCAGGTAGGGCAGCGATCAAATCGAAGTCATCGGGATTACGCCCTGACAGTTTAATAACAGGGATATTCATTCCTAATGAGTCAAGAATTCGGAGGACACTGGTAGTTTTTCCTATCCCTGAAGGGCCTTCTACAATGGTCCCTCGCCCCGGAGTTCTAATTGACACTAAGAGGGTTTTATATTCTGCCGGTTCAACAAACGTGTACGTGGGTAACCCCGACCTCTTAAAGACTTCTTCAAGCAATTTCATTTTTTGATTCTCCTTGGGCTGTTATCAGGAGACTTAAAAACAAGTAAATCTCTATCAAGTTAAATAGGTTTTTTGTTGTTAAAATTTCTGAGTGACAGAAATGAAGGATACTTCCCCAATTTTGTTTTGAGGGAACAACTTTAAAGTTTAAGGAGGTGGGGTTTTGCGGAAAGAGAAATAGTGCGGCGGGGCGCTGCGCCAGCGGGTTGTGACCTGTCTTCGCAATAACGGACACGGGGAATTCCCTAAGCGGCCAATTTGAAGAACTGCCGCTCGTAAGTCTCCGGTGCCTGATAACCGAGTGCCGAATGCCGGCGACGGCGGTTGTAGAAGCCTTCGATATAGCGAAAAACCTGACCTTGGGCTTCGGTTCTGGTCTTGAAGGCGTAATGGTGGACAAGTTCTCGCTTCAAGGTACCAAAAAATGATTCGGTGATAGCGTTGTCGTAGCAGCAGCCAGTGCCGCTCATGCTCTGCTGGCCTCCGACCCCGTTGACCACGGTCTGAAAGCGTTTGCTGCAATACTGAGAACCGCGATCTGAGTGAAAGATTAGCCCTGGTGCTGGACGCCGCCGCATCAAAGCGTTGTTGAACGCGGTGATCACCAGGTCGTCCGTCATTCTTTTGTCCATCCTCCAGCCGACAATCCGGCGGGAGAAGACATCCAGAATGACGGCCAGATACAGCCAGCCCTCGGCGGTCCAGATATAGGTGATATCTCCGGTCCAGAGCCGATCGGGGGCCTCAGCTGAAAAGTTGCGTTTGACCAGGTTCGGTGCGACCGGACGCTTGTGGTCCGAGTTCGTCGTGACCTTGAACCGTTTCGTGGTCTTGACCCGCAAGCCGTTCTGCTTCATCAGGCGCCAGATGCGGTTCTTGCCTACCCGGGTGCCTTGCTCGCGAAGATCCTGGCCAATGCGGCCGGCACCATAGGTCCGGTCACTGGCGTCAAAGGCCGCCTTGATATCAACCAGCAGCGCATGATCCTCACGCTGTCGTTTGGTCGCTCCGACCTCGAGCTGGGCGTAATACTGGCTCCGAGACACTCCAAAGACACGGCACATCTCCTTCACTCCGTATTGGGAGCGGTGCTCGGTTATGAACCCGAATATCGATGCGGGTCCGTCGAGAAGATGGCCACTGCTTTTTTTAGAATGTCGCGCTCCCGCTGTAACCGTTCATTCTCTTTGCGTAGCCGCTTCAGTTCCGCCTCCGGGGATTCCGGAGCGAGCCGGCCGGCAAATGCGGCGTCTTGGTGGTCACGGTGCTTCTGAACCCAGCCCTTCAGGACACCAAAGGTAATTCCGAGGCTCCGCTCGACCTCACGAATGCCCAGGCCGTCTTCCACAACCATGCGGACGGCTTCCCGCTTGAAGTCGGGATCGTACTTGCGATGACTGCTCATACTCACACCTCCTGTTCCCATTAGGGTAGTTGGTGTGTCCGCAAAAGTGAAGATAGCTCAGTTGTTATCCTCTGTGGCCCCCGAGAATCGGACATCAAAAGAAAGGGTTAGAAATCCCATAATCCCCCCCTGTGTAAAAAACATATCTTTAAGAAGCCGGACAAAAGACCCGGCGAATCAATAAAATTGCAATGTCGCAGTCTGTATACGACGAAATATTTGTAACAAGATTAACCGGGCGAAGCAAGGAAGAAATAAAGGGGATTTTAATCTTTGCGGGATGCTGGGCTGGGTATGACAGAGGGCATGTCGGACGCTTGGGGCGCGGAACCGAAAAAGGGTTAGCGAATATTCGCTAACCCTTTTCATTTGCGGGAGCGAAGCCAGGTGAAATTCGGCTCTCTCTTGTGTTGACGTTATTTGATCAGCAGTTTAAGAGTACTCGTGGCCTCGTAAGGATCGCTGGAGCCGACATTTCTTGCCCATACGGTCACATTGTAAAATCCCGACGAAATCCCTTTCGTATCCCAGGTCCAGTTTGCCGAACTGGAATAGGCCTGCTTAACAGTGTCACTTGTCTTGGACGCCGAGAGCAGGAACTGGTATTCGTAATCCCCGGAACCCCCGGCGGCGGTTGCCGTGAACGTGATGATTGCGCCGACCTTTTGCCGGCTGGCACCATCGGAAACCAGGGTCACGGTCTGCACCGGCGAAATAGTGACGGAAGACTCGATGGTGATATCGAGAGATGTCGTCATCCCGTCAACCAGTGTGAGGCTCTGCTCCTGAACGGTGGCTCCATCCTGCAGCAGGGTCATGTTCCAGTTACCGGCAAAGGCGTCGAACCGGTAATGTCCGTCCGCATCGGTGACCATGTTTTGCATGATGCTGCCTGCGGCGTTCTGCAGGATGATTTCAATTCCGGCCAGCGGTTGTCCGGCCCCGTCTTTGACCAAACCCTCAACCCAGGCCGAGACAGGATAAACAGACACGTCGTGGCCGCTGAGCGGATCACTGGTGGACAGCCCTTGGATGGAGGTAGCGAATAGGTTGCGAGCTGCCAAGACCTGCTCTTTTACGCCAACATTCCAAGTGTCTGCCGCAGTGAGGCCGAGGCTGTAGGTTCCGTCGGCGGCGCTAAGGGCCGAGGCCATTGATAGTGCCGTTGTGTTGAGCTGAGCCTGAAGCGACATTCCAGCCTGACCTGAGCCGTAAGCATCCAGCACGTGCCCGGTGAGCCAGCTTGTCGCCGGCGTGACGCTGAGATCGATTCCGCTGACCGCACCTTGCACGTCGACCGCTACCGGCTGGCCGGTCGTGTCGACATAGCCTTTAGCGGATGGAGACAGGGCAAAGGGCGCCGCGTGAGAATTGGAAATCTGGTAACTGCCCGCTGGCAGAGTCATCTGGTAATGACCGAAGGAATCGGTCAATGCGTGAGCGTAAACCCCGCCGACACTGTCATAAGCTGTGACCCATAGACCGCCGATGCCTGAGCCGGTCTGGTCATTGAAGACCTGGCCGCTGGCCGGATAGGAACCGTGACTCAAGGATAGGTCGATGCCACTCATGGAGGTGCCGGAGGAGACGACCACCTGCGGCTGCAGGGACGCCTTGGAGTAGTGACCCTCCCGGAAGCTCAGAGGGACGACTGTATAGGTGCCGGGCTGACGGACTTCGAGCAGATAGGCGCCGGCAGGGTCGGAAACAGCATGGCCGACCGTGAATCCATCCTGCTGCAGGGCAATCAGAGCTCCGGCAACCGGGCCGTTGGCATCGCTGACCGTGCCGCTGACGTACTGAGACTGTGGAAATGCCGTAACGCTGAACGGCATCAGTGCCTCGATACCGGCGGCGGTAACGCGGAACAGGTACTCGGCTGGGGCGTGGTACAGATCGAGTTCGTCGAAGTAGTTCAGGCTGGTGCTGACAGAACCGTCGACGCGGCCATCTTCATCGCCTGGGAGACCATGGGCCGAGATGATGCCATCACTGACTGACAGCGTCCGAATCAGCATGTCCGTGGTGCCGACCTGGCCGTCTTGATCTGCGTCGATGAACTGCTCGATCAGCGCAGTCTGGCCGGCAGGAATCTGTAGTGCCAGGGTGACATCCGAACGAGTCGCGGCATCGATCGATTGCGGAACGAGTTCGAAACAGACCGGGCCGACGGCTGAATCGCTATCGTCGCAATCGGCGGCAAACAGGTAACCATCCTGGTCGAGATCGTCATCATCAGCCAGGCCGTTGCAGTTTTCATCGATACCGTTATAGGCGATTTCGCCGGCAGTCGGGTTGATAGACGCGTCGGTGTCATTGCAGTCATCCACCAGCGCATAGCCGTCCAAGTCGAGATCGTTATCGTCGTCCAGTCCATTGCAATTCTCGTCAATTGAGTTGTAGGGGATTTCTTCGGCGCCGGGATAAATAGCGGCATTGGTATCGTTGCAGTCCACATCGGCGGTATAACCGTCCTGATCCTGATCCACCGGTCCCGGAGTCACCACTTCATTGCTGGCGATATTGGAGAAACCGCTCTCATTGCCAAAGCTGTCATAAGCAGTCACGGCAAAATAATAGACTTGAGACAGGTCCAGTCCCGACAGGAC
>ENA-ORXD01000673-ORXD01000673.1-sediment-metagenome-genome-assembly--contig:-NODE-673-length-38980-cov-4.195024_pt1 | contig 38980 bp, 36 predicted proteins | sample MGYA00237862_ERZ511471 | MGnify/ENA metagenome assembly ERZ511471 | reverse complement strand
GGATCCGCCCGTCTTTCGATGCGATGCGGAACTCGTGGGGGGACTTTTTCTGCCCGTGGAGCAGCTTGTGGGTGTTCTCCTTCACCATGAAGCGGTCTTCCGGGAGAACGAGCTGCATCGAGTTCATCCCCGTGAGTTCCTTCTGGCTGTAACCGGCGTACCTGGCCGCGTTCTCGTTGACGAACTGGAACACCCCGTCCTGGACGACGTACACGCCCGCCTGGGAGCTGTCGGCCATGGTCCGGTAGGCCTCCTCGGCGATCTTGCGGTCCGTGATGTCCTCGTAGGTGATGACGATGTTCTTGTCCTTGAGGCTGTCGCCGATCCGGGACGCCGTGGTGAGGCATTCGATATGCCGGCCGTCCTTCCGCCGGCAGGGGAACTCGGTGCTGTGGGTGCGCCGGGTTTCCAGGGTGGAATAGAGCTCCCGGGCGATGGCGTCCCAGTCGCTGTCGCTCCGGTAGAGGACCCGGGTGGTGGCGCCGATCAGTTCGTCGGCGCGCCAGCCGAAAACCCGCTCGACCCCGTCGTTGGCGAAGATGATGCGGCGGTTCTTCAGGCCGATGACGGCATGGGGGATGGCCTCGAGAATGGACGCTTCCAGGGCCTCCAGCTCCGCCAGCTTGTCCCTGGCCTCGATCTGCTCGGTGATGTCCATCGAGTTGCCCAGGGCGGCCCGCTGGCCCTTGTATCGGATGGAAGTGATGACCTCGGTGATCCAGCGTATGTCACCGCTTTTGGTGATGGTTCTGAACTCGTACGAAGAGGTTCGGTTGCCCAGGAGCATCTGAATCGCCGCCTGGCGGACCCGCTCCCGGTCTTCCGGGTGGACGAGGCTCATCGATTCCATTCCGATGAGATCCTCCCGGGGGTATCCCCAGTATTCCGCCGCGTACTGGTTGACGAACTGGAATTTTCCGTCCTGGACAACGTAGATGCCGGCCCGGGAGGTGTGCTCCAGGGTCCGGTAGAGGCCCTCCAGGAGGAGGGGATCCGTCCCCGACGGGGCCAGCTTTTCGAGTTTCCTGTGCAACTGGTCGATCTTACGGACCAGTTGCTCCCTGATGGCGGCTTTTTCCTGCACCTTTGCCCTCCCCGGGGCGACGATTATGATCTGAATTCCAAAGATTTATAACAGATATACCGCCCCGGTGCAAGGTGTGGCGCGCGGGGACGCGGTCTGAACGACACTTTTTCGAACTCCGACGATGAAGCGCTCCGGTGACAGGGTGCCCCGATGGCCGGGAATGACGGGAACGTATGCTGTGCTGGGGAAGAGGGACGAAAAGCGAGGCGTCGTGGAGGCATTTTGCGGATCCGCCGGGATCCGGACGGCCGCGGCGATGTGTCCGCGACGCATAAAAAAGGGAGTGCCGCCTTTTCCCTGGGGATAGAAGGCGGCGAACCCCATGCCAATTCGTACTACAAAGGAGGAGGTAGCGACGGGATTTCCAGAGGGGGCTCCCGACGGGCCGTTTAAAAGTTATACGCAGTGTGAAGGAAGGATGCCGATGAATCCTTTTTCCGCAGCAATATCCGTTGCCCTTTTCGGGCCGGTCCGCGGGAGTCGCCAGGTGCGGGAAGCCCCGGAATGAGCCACCCCGTATCCTGTCAGCCAGTGTGAACGAAATTCTGCAATCCGTAGTATCCGGAGCCCCCCGATCCGCGTTCCCGGGTCGAAGCCCTTCAATAGCCCTCCCACACAGTGTCATGCAGGAATTCCACGTTGAAAGTCGCCTGTCTCTTGCGGATGGTCCTGGCTTCCCCCGCTTTCGGGGTCATGGTCCATTCTGCACCTTTTCTGCCGCAGGCCACCGTCCTGCGAACCGCCAACCCTTCATTGTGTTCCGTTCTTTTCATGGCGCGACTCCTTCCGATCGATTTTTTTCGGCGTCCCTTAGGGCGCCCGGTTCCGGGAAGATGAGGTCTTTCTTATCTTTCCCTTCTTACCGTCGATTGCAGGATAAAGGCTTCGTCAATCCGGGTCAATCAGGCGGGGTCTGAAAATAAAATCGGATGGAAAAACGATGTGTGCGAGACAAACGGCATTCCCGGCATCGGTGTTCGTCCGACCACCTCCGCCGTTCCGCGGAGCCACAACAAACGGGACGTCGATGCTTTTGTGTTTTCAGCTTCCTTTGTGGTACGATGCCTCAAAAGGGGGGATTTCCCGGGCCCCGTCGCCGGCGGGAGGCGCTTCACCCCTTGAGAATACGACGTTCTTGAAGGTTCCCATGAACACGCCGTCCGACAACGGAAAGTCTCATGTGGCGGTCACCCTGTCCCGCCAGCTGGGAAGCGGGGGGGCTCATGTGGGGTACCTTGTGGCGCGGGAACTCGGCTTCCGGTATGTGGACCGGGAAGTGCTGCGCCGGGCGGCGAAGGAAATGGAGACGGGCGAGGACCGGATCGGGACGGTCGAGGAACGGCCGTGGGGGGTCATCGAAAGGATCCTCGGGGCGTTCACCCTGGGGACCCCCGAGTCGGTCAGCCTTCCCCTGCTGAGGCCGCCCGTCTATGAAAGGGATCTCTTCGACCTGGAGTGCGGAATCATCCGCGCCATCGCCGATCGTTGCGACACCGTGATCGTGGGACGGGGCGGGTTTTACGCCCTCCGCAACCGCCCGGGGGTGATCCGGGTTTTCATCCATGCCCCGAGGGAATTCCGGGTGCAGCGGATCATGGAAGTGGAGAACATTCCCTCCATCGACAAGGCCCGGGCGATGGTGGACGAATCGGACCGCAACCGGGCCCGCTTCATCAGGGACATGACGGGCTTCCTGTGGTCCGACGCACGGAATTTCCATCTTTCCATCAACACGGGAATCATCGACTTCGAGACGGCCGCCGGCATGATCGTGGACGTCGTCCGGAAATGCAGATGAAAAAGATGCCTTTTCCCGGCGCCTTCCGCCGGTTTCTGCGATTTTCCCGGATCATGCCCGTTGTGTTTGTCGTCATTCTCCAATTGTCGCCGGTTCCGGCTCGAGCCGCGGGGAGCGGTGAAGGGGAATGGGAGGCCTCGCCGCCGGCGGCTTCCTTCCAAAAAGGGACCCTGTCCTTCCAGTTCCTCGGGGGCGCTCTTTTCTCGCCGGCCCCCCTGGCGGCCCGAACCGACGTGTTCGATTACGGCCAGGTGAACCTGCGGCTGGGGCGGGTTTTCGGCCGGTTCGACCATTGCGGGGGTTCGATGCGGGGCGCCGTGGAGGGGATCGCCGAGCTGACGGTCTCGCGGATTTTCAAGGGCTTCGGACATTATTTCGCGGGGGGGACCGTGCTTGTGAGGTACAACCTTCTCCGGACGGGCTCGCGCTTCGCGCCTTACGCACAGGCCGGTCTGGGGACCGTTTACAGCGACGCGAGCAAGGACCGTTCCCAGACCGCCATCGGCCAGTCCTTCGAGTTCACGCCCCAGTGCGCCGTTGGCCTCCGTTATTTCATCGGGCGGAGATGGACCCTGGACGGGGAACTGTCCTTTCAGCACATCTCCAATGCCCAGCTCGCGGAAAGAAACGGTGGGATCAACGCCCTGGGCGGGCTCGTCGGATTCACCTGTTTTTTCGATATGCCGGACAGCGGCCGTAGCGGCGCCCTTCCCGCCGCCGGAAACCGGGTAAGCGAAAGGCGGTAAGGGCGCCGTTCCTCTACGGATGCTTTCTTCTACCGCCAGCAGTCCCTGGGCGATTTCCGGAAAATCTCCACCTGCAGGTCGGCGATATCTTTCTGAAGCTTCGACAGAGTTTCCGTGGTCGACTGGGGGTTCCGGAGGGCCTCGGAATAATCGAACTGCTTCTCGTTCAACTGCTTTCTCAGGGCCGCCGTGTCATCCAGGAATTTCCGGCACTCCGGCGCGTCCCCGGGACCGTATCCGAAGCCCCGGTACATCATGCCGGGGCCCCGGTCCCAATCGCGGTACATCATTCCCGGTCCCGGTCCTTCGCCCCGGTGCATCCGGCCCGGCCGGGGTCCCCAATCGCGTCCCATCATTCCCGGCCCCATGGTTTCCTCGTCGTTCAGATTGCTTCCGCAGTACGGACAGTAATTCCAGTCAGGGCCTCCTCTCGGGCGTTCCACCGCCGCGGCCGCAGTGACAAACAGCATGGCCGCAACCAGAATGCCGACGATCACGATCCTTCTCATGGCGTTCCTCCTTTCTTAGCGGGGGACGATCCCGCCCGTCATGGGCGGGGCATGCTCCCCGCGGAATCCCGTTGATGTTCCGACCTTCTTTATAATATAAACACTTGGAGTTTCCTTGTGGAGGGTTTTATGGATTTAAAATTGCTTTTTACTGTATTTTCAACAGTATTTGTTGCGGAAATGGCCGACAAGACCCAGATCGCCACTTTTCTTTATGCGTCCAACTCGGTCAACAGCAGGCTCACGGTTTTTCTCGGGTCCTCCCTTGCCCTCATCGTCGCCTCGGGGCTGGCCGTCTTTTTCGGCGCCGCGCTGTCCCAGTGGATCGACGGGAAGGTCATGTCGAAAATCGCCGGGGCGGCCTTCATCGCCGTCGGCCTTTGGACCTTGCTGAAATAGGCGGATCGACGGGAGCGTGGAACCCTGTCGCAGCGAAAAGGGGTCCCCCGGAAAAACGCCATGCCCCGCCGGCGGGAACGGAAAAGAAGGCCGTTCTCAAGTGATCCCCGGCTTCCCCTTAAGAATCCGGCGAAAGGATGAACCGAATGTCCGATTGTACCGTCGTGGAGGAAAATTCCCGTCCCTGCATCGTTCCCGGAGGAAGGATCGACGCGCTCACCGCGCCGGATATCCAGAAAGTGTTCGACGAACGGATCCTGGAGGGCGACCGGGTGTTCCTCGTCGACATGGCCCGTGTGAACTACGTGAGCAGCGCGGGGCTCCGGATATTTCTCAAGGCGCAAAAGGAACTGAAGAAGGTGGGAGGGGAAGTCGTCCTTTTTTCCCTGGCGCCGCAGGTGCTCGAGGTGTTCCGTGTCAGCGGCTTCGACAGGCTTTTCCGCATCGCCGCGGGCAGGGAGGATCTCCCGGAACTGCTCCGGGAGGACGGGGACGGGGGGGAGATCCGGACGCTGGCGAAGGACGGGATTTCCATCCGGTACCTGGAAAGAGGGGAGGGTCGGGGCACCCTCTTCACCGTCGGTTCCCAGGACGGGATGGGGGGCGCCTCCTATGCCGAGAAGGATGTCGTCGCCGTGAGGGCCGCCGACATGCCCTTCGGCTGCGGCCTCGCGGCGCTGGGCGACCGGTACGAAGAGTACCGGGATCTCTTCGGCGAGGCCATGGCGGTCGGCAACTGCTTCTTTTTCTATCCCGCGGTGCGGCATTCCTCCGTGGACTACCTGATCGAGGGACACCGGGATTCGGGCCTGACGTACAAGTTCTTTCACGGTTTCGGCTACCGGGGAGGGTACCGGTACCTCCTTTCCTTCCAGGGAACGGAGGGCCCCGTGGCCCTGTCCTCCCTGGTCAGGAGTTTTTTCGACGTTTCCGGGGCCGGCGTTCTCGGCATCTCCCTGGCGGCGGAGAGCCGGGGCTTGTGGGGCATGCACCTGAAGCGGGTTCCCGTGACGGAGCAGAAACCGGACAATGGAAAGGCCATTTTCGACGACGAGAACTTCTCCCAGTGGTTCGACTTCCCCGTCGAGCCGTCCTTTGTCAACCACATCGTCGTGGCGACGGGCATCGCCGTGAGGGAGCGATCCTTTCTACGGGGGGAAAAGGCGTCCCTCCTGTCCGGGGAGAACGACTTCCACCTCCACGGGGGGGTCTTCGACAAGGGCCCCTTGGGGAACGACCCCGCCGAATTCGACGGGGAACTGATGCGCGTCTTCCGGGAGCACCAGGTCTTCCGGATTCAGCACCTGCTGGGCCGGTCCCTGTTTTCCGGAGGCATGGCGGCCATCGTGGAACTCGGGGAGTAGGCCCGTGGAACTCTGGATCGGCGCGATCAATCTCGGATTCGTGTATGCCTTCATGACCCTGGGGGTGTTCATCACCTTTCGCATCCACAACTTTCCCGACATCACCGTGGACGGCAGTTTCGTCACCGGGGCCGCCGTGACGGCGGTCCTGGTCGTCGGGGGCGTCGACCCCGTGGCGGCCATGGCCCTGTCCTTTCTGGCCGGGGCCTGCGCCGGAGCCGTCACGGCGTTCATCCACACCCGTTTCGACGTCAACGGACTCCTGGCGGGCATCCTCGTCATGACCGGCCTGTACTCGGTCAACCTCCACATCATGGGGAAATCGAACATCCCCCTTCTCAACGAACCGGGCATCACCGCCTTTCTCCGCGCGACGAACCCCGGGATCCCCTACGAACTGTGGTTCTGCCTCGTCTTCGCGTTCGTGATCCTCGCCCTTTGGGCCGCCGTCTCCCTGTTCTTCCGGACCGACTTCGGCATCGCCATGAGGGCCACGGGGAACAACGCGGCCATGGCGGGCGCGTCCGGCGTCAACGTGAATCGGGTCAAGACCGCGGGCATCGCGCTCGCCAACGGATTCGTGGGCCTTTCCGGAAGCCTGGTCGCCCAGTACCAGGGTTTCGCCGACATCGGCATGGGGACGGGCACCATCGTCTTCGGCCTGGCGGCGGTCATCATCGGCGAATCGGTCATCCGGACGGCTTCGTTCTACGGCCGGGTCCTCGGGGTCATCCTGGGTTCCATCGTCTTCCGGCTCATGGTGGCCCTGGCCCTCGACGTGGGATTGAACCCCATCGACCTGAAACTCATCACCGCCGTTTTCGTCCTCGCCATTCTGATCGCCCCGAAGCTCTTTCCCGGAGGGAAGGCGGGAGCGGCGTCAGGAGGGCGAAGGAAGGTCCCTGCCCGGAAGAAGGTCGCCGTTTTCGCGGCCCTTGCCGCCGTCGTTGTCCTCCTTGCCGCCGGCTACCGTTATTTCCACGCCGGCGGGCCGTCCCCGGGCAGGGAACCCCGGATCGGCGTGGTGCAGCTCAGCGACCACGGACTGCTCAACATCACGAGGGACAGCTTTGTCGAGGAAATGAGGGCCCTCGGCTACGAAAACGGCAGAAACGCCGTCATCGAGCTCGGGAACGCCAACGGGGACATGGTCACCGTCAATTCCATCCTGGACCGGTATCTCCGGGACGCCGCCGACGTGATCCTGACCATCTCCACCGGATGCACCCAGGCGGCGGTGAGCCGGATCAAGGACCGCCCCGTCGTCTTCGCCACCGTGGCCAACCCGTTCATCATCGGGGCAGGCAGGACCGATACGGACCACCTCCCCAACGTGACCGGCGTCTACGGGCCGGCGCCCACGGAACAGCTGGTGGAAATCGTCACGTCCATCCTTCCGGGCAGGATCCGGGTGGGCTGCATCTGGGACCCCTCCCAGCAGAACGCCGTCTTCAACGTGGAGCGGCTGAAGGAGGTCCTCCGGCTGAACGGGAACGTCGCCTTCGCCGGCACCACCGTCTCCGGATCCTCGGAGGTCTACCAGGCCGCCGTCTCCCTGGCCGCCAAGGGCATCGACGCCTTCGTCCTGACCACGGACAACATCGTCTTTTCCGCCTTCGAGTCGGTGGTGAAGGCGGCTTCTGCGAAGAAAATCCCGATTTTCATCAGCGACGTGGAGCGGCTCGGGGACGGCGCCCTCGCCGCCTGCGGATTCGACTACCGGCAAAGCGGGGTCCAGGCGGCCCACCTGGTGGATCGGGTCCTCAAGGGGGAAAACCCCGCCGCCATTCCCTTCGAACGGTACAGCAAGGTCACCGTCGGGGTGAACCCCGGGGTGGCGGCAATGCTCGGAATCTCCATCCCCCCGGAAATCCTCGCCCGGGCGAACGCCGTCGCCGCAGACGGCGGGGGGAACGGGAGACCGAAACGGCTCGCGCTCTTTCTCTTTTCCGACAACCACCTCCTGAAGATCGTCGCCGACGGCGTCATGGACGAACTGAAAAAAAGCGGAACCCTCCGGAAGTACAACGTTTCGGTGGATCTGAAAAACGCCCAGAACGATTACGGAACAGCCCGGGCCATCGTGCAGGACATGGTCCGGAAGCGCTATGACTTCATCGTGACGGCGTCCTCCCTGGCCCTCCAGGCGACGGCCGGCGGAAACAGCACGATCCCCCACATCTTCGGGGCGGTCACGGACCCCTATCGGATGGGGGTCGCAAAAACCCCGGGGGACCACCTTCCCAACATCACCGGCGTGGCCACCGTCCAGCCCGTCGCGTCGACCGTCGAGGCCATGCGGACCCTCTTCCCCCGGGCGAAGCGGATCGGGATCGTCTGGAACCCGGCGGAGGTGAACTCGGAGGTCTGCACCGGCAAGGCCCGGGAGGCCGCGCGGCGGTACGGCTTCACGCTCCTCGAAAAGACGGTGGGGTCCACGAGCGAGGTCAAGGACGCCCTTTCGGCCCTTCTCAACGAGGACATCGACCTGTTTTTCACCTCGGGGGACAGCACCGTCATCCTCGCCCTTCCGTACATCGCGGAAGTCCTGAAGGAACACCGGATTCCCTATTTCACCAACGACCCCACCGACGTCGACCGGGGCGCCTTCTTCTCCATCGGCGCCGATTATTACGAGGTGGGGGTGGAAACCGCCAGGATGGCGGAACGGGTCATCGCGGGCGAAAAACCGGCGGGCATCCCCATCAGGGATTACGTGCCCGAGAAGATCGGCATCAACGAGGAACTGGCGAAACGCTACGGTGTCACCTTCCCCGGGGAACTCGTGAAAAGGGCCGGAATCGTCAGGAGATAAGGGATGATAGAACTTCGGGACATTCACAAGCGGTTCAACGCCGGCACGATGCACGAGGTTTACGCGCTGCGGGACGTCCGTCTCGAGATCCGGGACGGCGAATTCGTCACCGTCATCGGGACCAACGGTTCGGGAAAGTCGACCCTTCTCAACATTCTGGCCGGCACGATCCTTCCCGATTCGGGGACCATCCGGATCGACGGCAGGGACGTCACGGGGAAGCGGGATTTCGAGCGGGCGCGCTTCATCTCCCGGGTGTTCCAGAACCCGTTCATGGGAACGGCCCCGGACATGACCATCGCGGAGAATCTCCTCCTGGCCCATCTCCGGGGCCAGAGACACTGCCCGAGGATCGGCCTCGACGCAAAGCGGCGGGAGTTCTTCAAGAGCCGGGTCGCGGAACTGGAAATGCAGCTCGAGGACAGGCTCGACACGGTGATCGGCACCCTTTCCGGCGGTCAGCGCCAGGCCGTGAGCCTTCTCATGGCCGTCATCCGGCAGCCGGAGGTGCTTCTGCTCGACGAACACACGGCGGCCCTCGACCCCAAGTCGGCGGCCCAGGTCACGCGGCTGACGAAGACCTTCATCGAGCGGGGGAAACTCACGACCTTCATGGTGACCCACAGCATGCAGCAGGCCCTCGAGCTGGGGAACCGGACGATCATGATGCACCAGGGACGGATCATCGACGACATCTCCGAGAGGGAGAAGGGACGTCTTACCGTCGACGACCTCCTGGACAAGTTCTCCGAGCTGAGGAAGGCGGAGAAACTCACCGGCGAGATGATCGAGCACCTGAGGCGGGAGTACCTGTAGCCGCTTCCCCCTCCATCCCGCTCGAAAAACGGTTCCCTCGGCTGCGGGCTTCCGCCCCTACACCGCCTTTTCCTGGAAGAGGCCGTGCTTCGAGATGTACTGACGGACCTCCTCGGGGACGAGGTACATCACCGACTTCCCTTCGTTCAGCCGCTTGCGGATGTCCGTTCCCGAGATGTCGAGGAAGGTGACCTCGCGGAAATAGATGTAGTTTCCCGTGGGTCCCCGGAACCCGTTTTCCTTCGCTTCGAAGTGGAAACGGGAGGCGAAATCCGGCGGGAGGTAGCCCGCCAGCCCCTTGGCCTCGTAGCCGGGGCGGGTCATGATGATGAAGTGGCAGAGGTTGAGGAGGTTCTTCCAGTCCTTCCAGGACTGGATCTCGTAGAAGGAATCGAGCCCGACAATGAAGTAGAGTTCGATGTCCTTCAGGTACTTGTCGAGAAAATGCTGGATCGTCTCGATGGAATAGGATTTCCCGGGCCTCTGGCTCTCCACGTCCGAGACCGAGAAGGAGGGATTGGTCTCGATGGCGTGGCGGACCATCTGGTGCCGGTGGTAGAAGGAGGAGATTCTCACGCCCGCCTTGTGGGGCGGCTCGGACGCCGGGATGAAGATCACCCGGTTCAGGTCAAAAAGTTCCAGGACTTCCTGGGCACACCGGAGGTGGGCCATGTGTATCGGATCGAAGGTTCCTCCGAACAAACCCCATTTCATGTTCTCACCTGTCCGTTTCCGTAAATGATGAATTTCTGGGTGGTCAGCTCCTCCAGTCCCATGGGACCGAACGCGTGGAGCTTTGTCGTGCTGATGCCGATTTCCGCGCCGAGCCCGAGTTCGAATCCGTCGCTGAAGCGGGTGGAGGCGTTCACCAGGACCGTGGACGAGTTGACCTCCTGGAGGAAACGCTGGGCGTTTCCGTAATCCCGGGTGACGATGGATTCGGTGTGGAGGGATCCGTATTTCCGGATGTGGCGGACGGCCTCGTCCAGATCGTCCACGACACGGACGGCCAGGATGAGGTCGAGATACTCCTCGTACCAGTCCTTTTCCATCGCTTCCTCCGCGTCGGGCAGAACTTCCCTGGTGCGGGGACAGCCCCGGAGGGTGACGCCCGCCCGTTTCAGCGACGCGGCCGCTTTGGGGAGAAATTCCCCGGCGATCTTCCGGTGGACCAGGAGGGTCTCCATGGCGTTGCAGACCCCCGGCCGCTGCGTCTTGGCGTTCATGACCAGGGCCGCGGCCATGTCCATGTCGGCGGTCTCGTCCACGAAAATGTGGCAGACGCCCTTGTAGTGCTTGATCACGGGGATCCTGGAAAGTTCCACCACCTTGCGGATCAGCTCCTCTCCGCCCCTGGGGATGATGAGGTCGATGTGGTCCTCGAGCTTGAGCATTTCCGTCACCGCCTCGCGGTCCGCCGTGGGGACGACCTGGATGGCGCCGTCCGGAATCCCCTCCCGCCGGAGAACCTCCTGGAGGATCCCGGCGATGGCGAGGTTGGAGCGGAGCGCTTCCGACCCCCCCCGGAGGATGACGGCGTTTCCGGACTTGAGGCACAGCGCCGCGGCGTCGGCGGTCACGTTGGGCCGGGACTCGTAGATGATCCCGATGACCCCCAGCGGGATCCGCATCCGGCCCACGAGAAGGCCGTTGGGCCTTCGCCACATGGAAGTGACCCTGCCCACGGGATCCGGGAGGGCCGCCACTTCCCGGAGACCTCCCGCCATGGCCTCGATGGTGCCGTCCTTGAGGGTCAGCCGGTCGATCATGGCGGCGGTAAGACCCTTCTCCCGTGCCTCGGAGACGTCCCTGCCGTTTTCCGCCTTGAGAAGGTCCCTCTTTTCCAGGAGATCTTCCGCCATGCGCAGCAGGGCGCCGTTTTTCACCCCCGAGGGAAGGACGGCAAGGCCTTCCGATGCTTCCTTCGCCGAGACGGCGATCTTAAGGACGTCTTCTCGAATGCCCATGATCGAACTCCTCCGGGGAATGAAATAACCATTTCTTTTTTTTTCTCAATCCTGTAAAAGACAGACCGTTTCCCCCGGAAGGCGGGAGCCTCGGGTGGGGAAAGCCGCCGGCGCATGTGACTATAGAGGGGAAGGGGCGGCCCTGTCAAGACCCATTCGGGATGGGAATCCCCGCCGGGGGGAGGGCGGATCGATCAAACAATGGATATCTCTGTAAAGGCAGGCAGTCGGGTGCTGGAGAAAATCCGGGAGGGGACCTTCCACCCCGACGGGATCTCCACCTGCATCGGCCCGGGGGCCGGCCCGAGATGGCTTGTCGCCGCGGGATTCGACCTGACCCTCCTTCGGGAGAAGACCCTGGGGGGGAAACGGCCGGTGGTCCTCCTGGGGGCGTCCGCCGGGGCCCTCCGGTTCGCCGCGTGGGTCCAGCCCGAGGCGGAGAAGAGCTACGGAAAACTCCTGGACGGATACATTGACCTGACCTTCGATGACAGGGACGATCGGAGGACCGTGGCGGCGAAGATCGAGGACGTCATCGACCGGGTCGTGGAAAACGACGCCATTCCCTTCGCCCTGGCCAACAAGCGTTACCGTCTCACGGTGGTCACCGCCCGGGCCAGGAAGCTCGCCGCCGCCGAATGGGGCGCCCTCCAGGCGACCGGTCTCGCCTGGGCCTTCCTGTCCAACGCGCTCCACCGGGGATTGCTTTATTCCTCTTTCGAGCGGGTGCTTTTCTACACCGGGCCGCTGCCCCCGAGGTTCGTCTTCCGGAAAGGATTCCGGGGGAAGACGGTTCCCCTGGGCGAGGCCAATTTCAAACCCGCCCTCCTGGCCTCATCGGCCATCCCCCTCGTCGTTTCCGGCGTGAAGGACATCTTCGGGGCCCCCCAGGGGACCTATCGGGACGGGGGGCTTGTGGACTATCATCTGAACGGGAGGTACGGGGAGGGGGAGGGGGACGTGACCCTCTTTTTCAGCCACCAGGAGCGGATCGTTCCCACCTGGCTGGACAAAAGGCTTACCCGGCGGTATCCCCCCGAAAGCGTGCTCGACAACGTTCTCATGGTGCACCCCACGGCGGAGTTCGTGGAGAAGCTTCCCGACGGCAAGGTGCCGGACCGGGAGGACTTCAAGCGTTTCTGGAAGGACCCGGGCACCCGGATCGCCAACTGGCGGCGGGCGGTCGAACGCTCGAGCCATTTCGGCGAAGTGTTCCTCGAACTTCTGGAAAGCGGGAAGCTGAAGGACGTGGTGACGCCCCTTTCCCCGGACGGGAGGTGACGGTGTCCCGGTCCCCGCGGGAAATCGCAAGGGTGGCGGAGACGCTGGAGAAGCATTACGAAAGCTGCCGCCTCTGCCCCCGGGGATGCGCCGCGGACCGGCGGCGGGGGAAATCCGGCTTCTGCGGTCTTCCCGATCATGCCGTGATCGCCTCGGCGCTGCCCCATTTCGGGGAGGAACCCCCTCTGTCCGGGACCGGCGGAGCGGGGACGATCTTCTTTTCCTCGTGCAACCTGCGGTGCGTTTTCTGCCAGAACCATCAGATCAGCCACGGCGGAATGGGAAGAAAGGCCGCTGTCGAGGAACTGTCCCGGATCATGCTCCGTCTCGAGGAAAAGGGGTGCCACAACATCGAGTGGGTGACGCCGACCCCGCAGCTTCCCGCCATCCTGAGCGCCCTGTCCCTCGCCCGCGGGAAGGGGTTGACCCTTCCCGTCGTGTACAACTGCGGGGGATACGAAAATCCCGAGGTGATCGCCCTTCTCGACGGAATTGTCGACGTGTACCTTCCCGACTTCAAGTTCGGCGGCGATGAAGCGGCGCACCGTCTCGCCGGGGTCCGGGACTACGTCGCCCACGCCCGGGCATCCATCGCGGAGATGGTCCGTCAGGTCGGGACGGGACTCGAGACGGAGGGGGACATCGCCCGGCGGGGCGTGATCGTCCGGCATCTGGTTCTGCCGGGCATGGCGGAGAACACGAAAGAGGTCCTCCGGTGGATCGGGGAGCACCTCTCCCTTTCCGTTCCGCTCAGCCTCATGGGGCAGTACACCCCGATTCCCGCCGTGGCGCGGGACCCCGTTCTCGGGGGGAATGTGGGGAAAAAGGCGTACGAGGAGATCGTCACCCTTGCCCTCGACATGGGTTTCGAGTATCTTTTTGTTCAGGATCTCGAAGGAAAACCCCTGATCCCCGATTTCCGGAGGGAGGAGCCCTTCGAATGGGAGGGAAAAGGGGGAAGCTGATTTTCCGGAAATCGGAAAGGGGGCGTTTTATGGGCGATTTTTCCCAGTTCGGCAAAATCCTGCTCGTCATCGGGCTTGTAACGGCCGCCGTGGGGGCGCTCTTTCTCATGGGAGGGAAAATCCCCTGGATCGGCCGGCTTCCCGGCGACTTCGTGTTCCGGGGGAAGAATTTCACCTTTTACTTTCCCATTGCCACCTCCATCCTGGTGAGCGTGGTCCTTTCCCTGATCTTCTATTTCTTCCGGCAGCGGTGACGATTCCTCCTCCACGGAGTGACGGGGCCCCGGGGACTCGGGGCAGGCGGGCCGGCGCCGGGGAAGCCTCAGGGAACCCGGTAGATTTCCGTTCCCGGGGGAGGGGTGAAGTTGAAGAGATCGTCCGAAAGCCCCGTGTTCACCGCCGTGTCCTCGAAGACGAGTTCCGTCCTGTTCCCGTAGATGTCGGAAAACCGGAAGCCGGTGACGAGAAAGGTGTTCCTGTCCACTGTCATGGTGAGGACGGTGATGCCGAGTTCCGGATTCTTCGGCCTCAGGTCCATGACGTAATTTCCTTTTTCATCCACGGCGCCGCCGGGCGGCCTGGAGAGGTCGAACTCCTCCCGGAGGGTTCCAAGCCCCGTCAGAAAGCGGATGGTCATCTTTCCCTTGAGAAGGCTGTCCGTCGGCTGAAGGTAGGCCACGCCGTCCTCGGGCAGATACAGCCACGCGTCCTGGGGGTTGACCACCAGTTTCTTTTCCGAGGGGACCCGGTAATCCCAGAGCATCCGCTTCGGTTTCCGGAAATAGACCGTTCCCTCCTCCCGGATCGTACGGCCCATGGTCTTGAAGGTCGCCACCTGGACGAACCGGGCCTTCAGGTCCTCCGCCCGGTCGTATTTCGACTGGACCTTCGACGCCAGCTCGTCGAGGGAAGGAACTTCCCCCATGGCGGCGGCGGGGAGAAGAACCAGGAGAAGAAAAAGCCATGAGAACCATCCGTTGCCGGAGAACTTCCGAATCATGAAGGGTTTCCTCCAGGGTGGTTTGTGGACAAGTGCCCCAAAAGGATAGCAAAAGAGCAACTATTTGATATTACGATACATTTACCCTGCTCAAGGACCATGCAACCCGGAAGAATCGACGTTTCGAAGGCCCTTTACAGGGACTTTCCACAGCCTTTTCCACAGCTTTATCCACATCTTTGTGGATGTTTCCCGGGAGGCTTTCTTTTACGGGGACTTGCGGCTTCCCCGCGCCCGGCGGGCCTAGATCGCCCCTTCGATCATCCGTAAAAAATAGCGATGGATTCTGGGGTCGTCCGTGAGTTCGGGGTGAAAGGTCGCCACGAGGACCTTTCCCTGCCGGGCGAAGACCACCGTGTCTTCGTAGTCCGCAAGGGGCTCCACCTCCCTGCCGACGGTCCGGATGATGGGCGCCCGGATGAAAACCGCGTGGAATGCCGGGGATCCCAGCGCGTTGATGGCGATTTCCGTCTCGCGGCTTTCCACCTGCCTGCCGTACGCGTTTCTTTCAATGTCCAAGTCGATGAGATTCAGGAAATCCTGTTTTTTCCCGCCGAGGTGGCCGGAAAGCACGATCGCACCGGCGCAAGTCCCGAAAATCGGGTTTCCGGCGTTCAAAAAGGCCCGGATCCTGTCGGGGAAGCCGTATTCCACCATGAGTTTCGTCATGGTCGTGCTTTCTCCCCCGGGGATGACGAGGCCCGATACTTCTTCCAGTTCGCCGGGGAGGCGGACCTCCGTCGCTGCGGCGCCGCAGCGGCGGAACATGAGGACGTGTTCGCGAAATGCGCCCTGAAGGGCCAGTACACCGACGGCTTTCATGACGATGCGCTCCTTTGGCCGGTTCTGTGAAATCCCTGTCTGATTACAGGAAAGACATGGTTTTTTCAACCTTTTGAGGACGGGAGCCGCCCTTTCCCTTTCCGGGAGGGGGGCCGGGGGGAGAACCCTTCTCCGGGGGAGCCATTTCCTTCTCGATTTCCGCGGTCTTCTTCGGATCGGCGGAAAAATAGGGAAGGGCTTTGCGGAAATGAAAGAGGGCGCTGTCCCTTTTCCCCTGGCTCTTGAAGTATTTACCGAAATAGAAGTGGGAGTTGCCCATATCGTTGAGCTTCCCGTAAATCATGGCAAGGTTGTAGAAAACGTCCTCCCGGTCCGGAAACCTTTCCCGGTACTCCGTGTACCTTTCGAGGGCGTAGGAATAATTCCCCAGGTACTCGCACGCTCTCCCGAGGTAGACGAGGGTGTCGCCGTCGGCCGGATTCAGCGCGTGGGCCTTTTTCAGCGGATCCAGGGATTCCCCTATTCTTCCGGCGGTGTAAAGGGTGATTCCCAGGTCCCTCAGGATGCGGGGATCGTCGGGCCGTTTCGCCAGGGCCTCATTGAATCCTTCGATGGATTCCGTGGTTTTTCCGGTTCTTCCCTCCACGACGGCGAGACCGTAAAGGGCGTCCACGCTTGCCGGGTTCTTCTCGAGCGCCCTCTGAAAATATTTCAACGACCTGTTGGAATCCTTGTCCTTGAGGACCAGGATCGTCTGGATTCGTCCCAGGTCTCCCGTTTCCGCGGTCGCCCGGTGGCTTCCGCCGTCCATTTCGAGGAGGGTGTCGAGATAACGGATCCTGTCGTCCGTTCCGGGGTGGGTGAGGAAATAGGACGGAACCGCGCTGGAGTAATACTCGAAATTCTTCATGATGCCGAGAAACTGCGGCATGCCCGTCCCGTCGTATCCCGCCCCCGTGAGGTAGGACATTCCGAGGCGGTCCGCTTCCTCCTCGTTTTCCCTGCTGTATTTCAGGTTCAGGCTCGTGGCCGTGGCGATGGAAAAACTGGCGATCGCCGCCGTCGCATCCCCCCCGAGAAAGGCCCCGGCGATGATGGCCGCAAGGGTCGCGATTCCGATATTCTTGGATTTGTCGATGGAATCGGCGATGTGCCTGGCCCGTACGTGGGCGATTTCATGGGCAAGGACGCCCGCGAGCTGGCTTTCGTTTTCCGTCAGTTCGATGAGCCCGCGGTAAAGGAAGACATAACCTCCGGGGGTCGCGAAGGCGTTGATTGCCGGGCTGTCGACGACGGAGAAGGTGAACGAGAAGGGCGTCTTCTCCCCCTGGGAGATGAGCCGGTTCCCCATCTTCGTGATATACGCCGTCACCTCCGGATCTTCCAGAAGGAGTCCCTTGTTCTTGAGATTGTCGTAAAATTCCTTTCCCAGCTTCTGCTCGTCCTCCATGGAGAAATCCGCGAGGGCGGGGCAGGCTGAGGCGATAACGAGCCAAAGGGCGAAAATCGAAGCAAGCCATTTCATCATCATCGAGGAATCCTTCCTCTCCCTTGGACCCCCCTGAGGGGGCGGAAGATCAACAATATATGCTATCTCTTTTGCGGAAAACTGACAAGCCTCCCGCTTGATGAAGTCGTAAAAAGGCCAATTCAACACTTCTTCGAACGGCAAAGTAAAAAGCTCCATAGGCAAGGCGCCCGAATCCCGAGGACCGAGGCGTACTTTTGGTACGCCGCAGGGTCGAGGGAAGAAGGGCAACACAGCATATGGGCTTTTTACGAAGCCGTCCCGCTGAGCATGGCGCTTTTCTCGTGCTTCTCATGCAAATGTCTGTCCATCGGACGGCCGCTGTGCTATAGGGAAACCAAAAAACCGGAGAATACCCCGTGATTCCCATTCATGAAAGAAATCTCAGCATCCGTACCTTCGAAATGGAGGAGGAAAAGCTGCTGATCGAGGGAACCCTGAAAGACGAGAGATTTTTCCCGTCCTATTTTTATTCCGCCCGGAAATTCGCGGAGCCCGGGATCATTCACCTCATTACGGTCCGGCTGACCGTTTCCCTTCCAGGACTTACCATCGTCAAGGCGGAAGCCCGGATGGACGCCGTTCCCAATGATATCTGCCGGGAAGTCCGGGATGCCGTCCACAGGCTGGAGGGGATCCGGATTCACAAGGGATTCCGAAACCATGTGACGAAACGGATGGGGGGAACGGCAGGATGCCTTCACATGGTCAACCTCGTGATCGCCATGGCATCGGCGGCCGTCCAGGGGCAGTGGGCCTATTACAGCAGGAAGCGGGAAACGGGGCCCGTGAAGACCCCGAAAATGGACCCCTCCCTGCTTATCGACAGCTGCTGGCTCTGGCGGGGCGACGGCCCCTTCTACGAGAGCATCCTTCGGCGCGATCACGACGGGAAGGATGAGGAAAAAGAACCATAAGGCCTTTTGACAGGCCGGATGATATGTGATAGGAAAAAACCATCGTTGCGAGTGGCCGGTCCGTTGATGACCCTGAATGTGTCGAAAGGTTGTTTCCGTCATCCATTGTCCTCATTTTTTCCTTTCCCGTCTGATCCGCGTCCTGAAATCGACCCCACATCCTTCTTTGGGAAATCCGCTTCATGGCGTTTCGACAAAATTGTCCCTGTTGCGGAATATTTTGTCATGGCCCTCTTCCCGATCCGTCTTTCGGGCATGTCTTCCCGAAAGCTCCGGAACATCCCGGAGGGAGGTTGATCCATGGGGATCGGTCCGGTCGTAACCGTAGACGGACCCGCCGGATCCGGGAAAAGCACGGTCAGCCGCATGCTTGCGGCGGAACTTTCCTGGTGCTACCTGGACACGGGGGCGCTGTACCGGGCGCTGGCCTGCCGGGCCATGGAGAGAAACGTTTCCCCCGACGACCCGGAAGCCCTCCGCCGTTTCTGCGGGGAAACGAACCTCGAACTGGTGCCCTCGGGGCGTGAATTCAGGATTCTCGTTTCAGGGGAGGATGTGACGGATCGGCTGAGAAGCGAAGCCGTCGGCCGTTTCGCATCGGCGATTTCCGCACACGAAACCGTTCGAAATTGCCTTCTCACGGTTCAGCGGAACGCGGCGGCCCGGGGCGGGATCGTCGCGGAGGGAAGGGACATGGGATCGGTCGTTTTTCCTGATGCGCGGTTCAAGTTTTTTCTCACCGCCCGCCTTGACGAAAGGGCCAAGCGGCGTTTCATCGAACTCGGGGAAAGGAAGAACCCCGTTCCGTACGAAACGGTGGAAAGGGAGATCGAGGCGAGGGACGCAAGGGACCGGGAAAGGGAGATCGCTCCCCTGAAGATCCCCGATGGCGCCGTGGTGATCGATTCGACGGATCTCTCGATCGCCGGGGTCTTGGACAAAATGAAATCGGTCATCTTGGGGGCAACATGACGATCTTACGGAAGGGTTCCCCGGGAATGACGACAAGCTCATGGAATTCAAATTACTTGATCTTTCATAACCACTGTGTTAGATCATCAAAATTGACTTACCTGCAGAGATCAATACACACATTTGCCATAGGGCGCAGGGAAACCGTTTCTGGTTTTTCATATTGTTTCAAGGAATAATGTCAGGGGGTAGTTAACGGATGTCAACTGAACAAAACGAAATGAACGAAGAATTGAAAAATTCCCAGGCGATGGAGGATCAATCGCTTCAGGATAGCGCGGCAGGGGACGAGGTGGAAGAATCTATGAGCTTCGTGGATCTTTTCGAACAGAGCCTTCAGCAGGTTCCTTACGGAGAAATCCTCACGGGCAGGGTGGTCCAGATCAATCCCGACTTCATCATGGTGGATGTGGGCTATAAAACGGAGGGACAGGTCCGGACGAGCGAGTTTACCGATCGTGAGGGCAACGTCGGTGTTGCCGTCGGAGACGACATTGAGATTCTCGTGGAAAGAAGAGCGGAGGACTCGCTGATTCTTTCCCGGAACAAGGCCATCGCCCTTCGCGTCTGGGACGACATCAAACGCATCTATGAAGCGAAGGAAACCATCTCCGGAAAGATCGTCGAGAGGGTGAAGGGCGGTTTCGCCGTGGACATCGGTCTTCTGGCGTTTCTGCCCGGTTCCCAGGTCAGTCTCCTCCCGCTTCGGGATTTCGAACGGATGATCGGCCAGAGCATGGAGTTTCACATCCTGAAATACGACCGGAAAAAGAACAACGTCGTCGTGTCCAGGAAGACGGTCATCGAGAAGGAGCAGGGCGAGCTGAAACGGCAGACCCTCGAGAAGATCGAGGAGGGGAAGGTGATGGACGGCGTCGTCAAGAACATCACCGAATACGGTGCCTTCATCGACCTCGGAGGCATCGACGGACTGCTCCACATCACGGACATGTCCTGGGGAAGGATTCAGCACCCGTCGGAGTTCCTCAAGAAAGGGGATCCCGTATCCGTGAAAATCCTTTCCTTCGACAGGGAAAAGGAGCGGGTCTCCCTCGGCCTGAAACAGCTCACGAACAATCCCTGGGACAACATCGCGGAACGGTACGTCGTCGGTTCGATCGTCGAGGGCAAGGTTGTGAACATTCTCGATTACGGCGCCTTTGTGGAACTCGAGTCCGGCGTGGAGGGACTGGTTCACATCTCCGAAATGTTCTGGACGAAGAAGATGAAACACCCCTCGAGGGTTCTCTCCGTCGGGGACACGATCAGCGTGAAGATCCTGGAAGTGGACGGCGAGGGGAAGCGGATTTCGCTTGGCTGGAAACAGACCCTTCCCAATCCGTGGGAAACCCTGGCGGAAAAGTATCCCATCGGATCGGTGGTCTCCGGCAAGATCCGGAACATCACCGATTTCGGGATCTTCGTCGGGATCGACGACCAGATCGACGGCCTCGTTCATGTGTCGGACATTTCCTGGAGAAAGCGGATCAAGCATCCCGGTGAACTCTACCGGAAGGGACAGGAAATCCAGGCCGTCGTCCTGAGCGTGGACCGGGCGAACGAGAAGTTCTCCCTGGGAATCAAGCAGATGGACAAGAATCCCTGGGAGGAACTCCAGGACAAGTACGGGGTCGGCGGCGTCGTTTCCGGGAAAGTCACGAACATCACCGACTTCGGGATCTTCGTGGAGATCGAGGAGGGGATCGAGGGACTGGTCCATGTCTCCGAACTGAGCCACAAGAAGGTCAAGTCCCCGAAGGAAGTGTACCAGGTAGGCAACGAAGTGACGGCGGTGATCAAGAACATCGATACGGAAAACAAGCGCGTCGGGCTCAGCATCAAGGATTACGAGTCGAGCTCCGATTCGACCACCGTCAAGAATTACGTGGACAACAAGGAAAAGATCACTTCCAGTCTCGGAAAGGCGCTGGCCAACCTGAAACTGAACATATGACGGCTTCGTAAAAAGTCCATATGCGGCGTTGCCCTTCATCCCTCGTCCCTGCGGCGTACCGAAAGTACGCCTCGGTCCTCGGGACTCGGGCGCCTTGCCTATGGAGCTTTTTCCTTTGCCCTTCTTCCCTCGTCACCGCGGCGTGCGGAAAGGCACGCCCCGGTCCTCGGGAGCGAGGTGCCGCGCCTGTGGCGCCGTTGCCATTGCCGACCGGAACCGTCGTATTTCCGGATCTTTGACGTGCCGTTCATCGACAGAAAAGGACGTGGACTCCCATGAGAAAGCATCCTGTGATCGCGGGGATCCTCCTTCTCCTTCTTGTAGGCGTGTGTTCTTTTCTCCTGATTTACGGAATTGCCGGCAAGGCGGGGATGGGGGGCGTGTTCTCCGGCGGGGAACGGGTCGGCATCGTCCTGGTGCGCGGGGTTCTCGCCGACGCCAGGGAAACCATTTCACAGATCGACGAGTTTGCCAGTGACGACCGCGTCCGGGCCGTGGTTCTCCGGGTCGAGTCGCCGGGAGGCGGGGTTGTCGCGGCCCAGGAGATTTACGCCCGGGTCCGGAAACTGAGGGCGACCAAGACGGTTGTCGCCTCCCTGGGATCCGTCGCGGCGTCGGGCGGGTATTACATCGCCTGCGCGACGGAGCGGATCGTTGCCAATCCCGGGACCGTCACCGGAAGCATCGGCGTCATCCTCCAGTTCCCCCGGTTCGAAGAACTCTTCCGCAAGGTGGGGATCGGAACGACCACGATCAAAAGCGGCGCGTACAAGGATGTGGGATCCCCCTTCCGGGCAGTGACCCCGGCGGAACGGGAATTCCTCCAGGGCGTGACGAACGATATTTACAAGCAGTTCGTGGACGTGGTCCTGACCAGCAGGAATCTCCCGCCGGAGCGAACGGCGGAAATCGCCGAGGGAAAGATCTTCACGGGGAAACAGGCAAAGGCGATAGGGCTCGTGGACGATCTGGGCGGGGAATCGGACGCCGTGGAAATCGCCGCGAGGATCGCCGGGATGGAGGGGAAGCCCGCGGTGGTCTACGCGAAACAGAAGCGGACAGGCGTGCTTCGGTATCTCCTCGAGGAGTCTGCCCGTTTTCTAGCAGAGGAATTCCAGGAAGCGGCCCCGGCAGGGGTCGAATACCGGATGGCTCCCGGGCTTTCCGGAGAAATCGCCGATTGAGGGAACCTCCAAAATGACCCCATCATCCTATGAAACGATCCGGGTGGACAGGGAAGAAGGGTACGCCGTCGTCACGCTGAACCGGCAGAAGGACATGAACGCCCTTTCCCTGCAGATGCGGTGCGAATTGGAAGAGTGTTTCGAGTCTCTCGAGAGGGACGACGCGATCCGTGCCGTCGTTCTGACCGGAGGGGACTTCATCTTTTCCGCGGGCATGGATCTCAAGGAATGGGAACAGATCCAGGACGGGGAACTGGATGAATACTTTTCCTCCATGATCAAGTACCTGAAAAAGATCTACACGTTCCGGAAACCGGTGATCGCCGCCGTCAGCGGGATCGCCCTGGGCGGCGGATTCAACCTCGCCACGGTGTGCGACCTCATCATCGCGTCGGAAACGGCCATTTTCGGACACCCGGAGCTGAAATTCGGGCTGAATCCCCTCTTCGATCCCCTCATGCGCCTTGTGGGACATGCAAAGGCGAAGGAAATCGCCATGCTGGGGGAACCGATCGGCGCCCAGGAAGCGCTTCGCATCGGACTCGTCAACAAGGTGTCGCCTCCCGACAAGTTCCTCGAGGACGCCAAGGGCGTGGCCCTGGAACTGTCGAAACGGTCCGCCCGGGCCGTCGAGGCGGTGAAGCGGATTTCCGACATCGTGCCGAGGCTGGACAAAGGGACGGCCCTGGAGCATGAATTCGAAATTTCCGCCGTCCTGTTCTCGAGGGCGGAAAGCAGGGCTCATTTCCGGAAATTCATCGGGGATCTGAGGAAGAAAAAAGGGGACGAGTCTTAACGAACGGGCTTGTAAAAGTCCTGAAACCGTCCTTTTCGGAAGGCTGCGCAAGAAGCTCCGCAGGCAACACGCCCGGATCCCGGGGACGGAGGCGTAACGGGATCCCCGTCGCAGGAAGGACGGGTGAAGGGCAACGCTGTAAAAGGTCTTCCGGCGACGTCTTTCAGTCTTCTTCGATTTCCGAGGTCGAGAAATCTCTCAACTGATCCCGCCGTTTCTTGTGCTGGAGCTTACGGAGGGCCTTGGCCTCGATCTGGCGGATTCTTTCCCTTGTCACCCCCATCATTTCCCCGACCTCCTCGAGGGTGAACGGTCCGTAATTGCAGGCGACCCAGGTGCAATTGCAGAACGTCTCGTTTTTCAGCCACCAGTCGCAGACCTGATCCGTACAGGGTTCAATGATGTAGTCGTTGCTTTTCTTGCACTTGTAGAGATCGGACAAGACAGGCTACCTCCTGTGATTTCTCACATAATGTAATCCTCTAAAACGGTTTGTCAACGGTGCGGATGGAAAAATCCATGGAAAAAATCCATTGACAGGGGGAAAGAAATCCTTTATCATCGACAAACTTTTGCAGCAGAAGGATCGTAAAGGCTCATGTTCGTAAACGGGATAACCATTATCAACGGCATCATTATTGGGGGCTTACATATGTAGCCTGATAATGGGGTTTCCCGGCTGAAAACAAGAAAGACAGAAAATCCGTTATCAGGCACCTGATAACGGATTTTTTATTTTATGAGGAGTGAGAGTGGTAGATATGGAAGCAACGTCGATGGACCTGTACGATACGACCCTGAGGGACGGCACTCAGGGGGAGCAGGTGAATTTTTCCGCCGAGGAGAAACTCCGGATCGCGAAGAAGCTCGACGAAGTCGGAATTCACTACATCGAGGGCGGGTGGCCCGGCTCGAACCCGAAGGACCTGCGGTTCTTCGAAATGGCCCGGGAGGAAAAATTCGTCAATGCACGCCTTTCCGCATTCGGAAGCACCCGGAGACCGGACAGGACGCCCGGCGACTGCCAGAACATCCAGGCGCTCCTCCAGGCGGAAACCCCGGTGGTGACCATCTTCGGAAAAACCTGGGATCTCCATGCTACGGAGATCCTCGGCGTTTCCCTTGAGGAGAATCTGGCCATCATCCGGGAAACCGTGGCCTACCTCAAGGAAAAGGACAAGGAACTCATCTACGACGCGGAACACTTTTTCGACGGGTACAAGAACAATCCGGAATATGCCCTGAAGACCATCGAAACGGCCCGTGAAGCGGGAGCGGACCGGATCGTCCTTTGCGACACCAACGGCGGGACCCTGCCCTGGGAAGTGGCGGAGATCCTGGAAGCCGTGAAGGGCATGATTCCCGCTGACGAACTCGGCATCCACGCCCACAACGACTGCGGCCTGGCGGTGGCCAATTCCCTTTATGCCGCGCGGCTCGGGGTTCGGATGATCCAGGGAACGATCAACGGCTACGGCGAACGATGCGGAAACGCCGACCTCATTTCCATTATTGGAAACCTCGGTCTCAAGATGAACAGGGGATGCCTTCCCGGGGATTCCGTCCGGATCCTGACCAACCTGTCCCGGTACGTGAGCGACGTGGCCAACATCCCTCCGGTGAACTCCCGCCCCTTCGTGGGACGGAGCGCTTTCGCCCACAAGGGGGGGGTCCACGTGAGCGCCGTTCTGAAAAACCCCAGGGCTTACGAACACATCGATCCGACGCTCGTCGGGAACCAGCGCCGCGTCGTGGTTTCCGATCTCGCCGGGAAGAGCAACATCGAGTACAAGGCCCGGGAGTTCGGCGTCCGTCTCGGCGACGACAACGGCCTGAGCCGGAAGATCGTCCAGGAAATCAAAAAGATGGAGGACAAGGGGTACCAGTTCGACGCCGCCGACGGTTCCCTCGCCCTTCTGATCCGGAGAGCGACGGGAGAGTTCAAGGAGCCCTTCACCCTGGAATCCTTCCGGGTCATCGACGAAAAAACGAAGAGCGATTCTTGCCGCGCGCTGGCCACCATCAAGATCTCCGTGGGCAAGGAACATGAAATCACCGCGGCGGAGGGGAACGGGCCCGTGAACGCCCTGGACAACGCCCTCCGGAAGGCGCTCAGAAAATTCTACCCCCAGATCGACGAGATGCATCTGGTCGATTTCAAGGTCCGCATCCTGGAAGGAAGCGAGGGGACGGCGGCGGCGGTCCGGGTCCTCCTCGAATCGAGGGATGAAAAGGAGGTCTGGACCACCATCGGGGTCTCGGCGAATGTGATAGAGGCGAGCTGGCAGGCGCTCATCGAGAGCATCCAGTACAAGCTTTCCAAGGACAAACTGAACAGGAACGGATAGGGAACCGGCTTAGACGGAAGCCCGCACGCGCTCCCCCCGGGAGCGGCACATGGAAAAGCGGGCGCCCGCCCGGTCAGGGCCCCTCGTGGAGGGGCTTGCGTTCCGAACAAGAATAAGGGATAGGATATCATGGGAATGACTATCACGGAAAAAATTCTGGCCGATCATGCGGGAGTCTCCGCGGTCCGCCCCGGGGATCTCGTCCAGGTGCGCGTGGACGCCGCCTTCACCCACGACGTCACGGCGCCCCTGGCCCTCGAAACGTTTCACAGGATCGGGGTCCCCCGGGTTTATGACCGGGAGAAGGTCATTCTCGTGGCCGACCATTTCGTCCCGAACAAGGACATCCAGACGGCCCAGCAAGTGAAAAAAATGCGGGAGTTCGCCCGGGAGCAGGGACTCCGCCATTTTTACGAGGGCGGGGAAACGGGGATCTGCCATGTCCTTCTCCCAGAAAAGGGTCTCATCCTGCCTGGGCAGGTGATCATCGGCGCCGACAGCCACACCTGCACCCACGGGGCGCTGGGGGCCTTCTCCACCGGGGTGGGCAGCACGGACCTCGCGGCGGTGATGGCCACGGGGGAGATCTGGCTCAAGGTCCCCGGAACGATCCGGTTCGAGTACACGGGAACCCTTCCCGAGTGGGTTCAGGGGAAGGACCTCATTCTTCACACCCTGGGCCGGATCGGCGTGGAGGGGGCGCTCTACCGGGCCATGGAGTTCACCGGCCCGGTCATCGCGGCCCTTCCCATGCATCAGCGGTTCACCATGGCCAACATGGCCATAGAGGGAGGGGCGAAGAACGGAATCATGGAAGTGGACGACGTCACCCGGGCCTGGCTGGACGAACGGACCTCCGGACCGTACCGCGTCTTCCGGTCCGACCCCGACGCCGACTATGAATCCGTTGTCACCATCCAGGTGGACGGCCTTTCTCCCCAGGTCGCCTGTCCGTCGTCGCCGGCGAACGTGATGCCCGTGTCGGACGTGGGTCCGGTGCCCATCGACCAGGTGTTCATCGGGTCCTGCACGAACGGCTGGCTCGAGGATCTTCGTTGCGCCGCGTCACTGCTCGAAGGCAGAAAGGCGGCACCGGGACTGCGCCTCGTGGTGATTCCCGGATCCCCTTGGATTTACCGGAAAGCCCTGGAAGAGGGGATCCTGGCGACGCTGCTCGATGCGGGCGCCGTCATCGGCCCCCCCTGCTGCGGTCCCTGCCTCGGCGGCCACATGGGGCTCCTCGCGGAGGGGGAAAGGGCGGTTTCGACGACGAACCGGAACTTCATCGGCCGGATGGGCCATCCGAAGAGCGAGGTGTACCTGGCCAATCCCGCCGTCGCCGCCGCCTCGGCGGTACTCGGCAGGGTGGCCGGTCCGGCGGAACTCTTCTGAGAACCCTCCGGATCCTGAACCCGGTTACGCGGCCCGGGGCTTCGGCTCCGGAAAGAAGGAACGGCCGGCCCTGAGGGGCCGGGCTGCATTGGATGGATTTTCGTCGTCCGGGGCCTTCTCCCCGGGGGGGCGGCATTTCAATCCGACACCTGCAGACCGGGGTTTCGGCCCCGGCGGAATGACAATCCTTTTCGGAAAGGAACGGCAACAGATATGACCATCGAGGGCAACGTGTGGAAATTCGGGGATGACGTGGACACGGACCTGATCCTGCCGGCCAGGTTTCTCAACCTGTCCGACCCCGCCGAACTGGCAAAGGGATGCTTTCTCAACCTGCGCCCCGATTTCATCGGCCGCGTGCAGCGGGGGGACGTGATCGTCGGGGGAAGCAACTTCGGGTGCGGTTCCTCCCGGGAGCATGCGCCCCTGGCCATCCGGGAGGCGGGCGTCGGCGCCATCGTCGCAAAGAGCTTCGCCAGGATCTTCTACCGGAACGCCTTCAACATCGGGCTTCCCCTTCTCGAATCGGAAGCGGCGGCGGAAGGCCTGAAGGAGGGCGACCGGGTGTCCGTCGATCTCGCGACGGGGGTCATCGAAAACAAGACCAGCGGGAAAATCTGGCGGGCGAATCCAATCCCGCCGTTCATGCGGGAACTCATCCAGGCGGGGGGCCTCGTCGAATCCATCCGGATGAAGACGCACGGCGCGAGGGGATAGGCTTTCAGGCCGCCGTCAAAGTTTCGAACATCACAGGCCTGCTCTCGGCGGGCTTTCTTTTGCACTGTAAACACATGGAGGTAGTGGAATGCGTGAGTACGACATCGCTGTGATCCCCGGTGACGGGACCGGTCCGGAGGTTATCGCCGAGGCCCTGAAGGCCCTCAAAGCCCTTTCGGAGACGGGAGGGCCCGCCTTCCGTTTTACCGAGTACGACCTTGGCGGGGAGCGCTACCTCCGCACGGGGGATCTCCTCCCGGACTCCACGGTGAACGAACTGCGCCAGTTCCACGCCATTCTTCTCGGGGCCATCGGGCACCCGAAGGTCAAACCGGGCGTCCTGGAACAGAATGTCCTTCTGCGGCTTCGCTTCGATCTGGATCTTTACATCAACCTCAGGCCGGTCGTCCTTCTGCCGGGAGTGTACACCCCCCTGAAGGACAAAGGACCGGCGGACATCGATTTCGTCGTCGTCCGTGAGAACACGGAGGGGCTCTACGCGGGAAGCGGCGGATTCCTGAGGAAGGGGACGGCGGATGAAGTGGCCGTCCAGGAGTCCATCAACACCCGCCGGGGGGTCGAACGGTGCCTCCGCTATGCCTTCGAGTACTGCCGGAAAAGAAACCGCAGGAAGAAGCTGACCCTCTGCGGGAAGACGAACGTGCTCACCTACGCCTTCGACCTGTGGGATCGGGCCTTCCGGGAATGCGCCAGGGACTACCCCGAGGTGGAGACCGATTACGCCCACGTGGACGCCATCTGCATGTGGATGGTGAAGAACCCCGAGTTCTTCGACGTGATCGTGACGGACAACATGTTCGGCGATATCATCACCGACCTGGGGGCCATGATCCAGGGGGGGCTCGGGATCGCCGCCGGGGGAAACATCCATCCCGGGAAGACCTCCATGTTCGAGCCCATCGGGGGCTCGGCGCCCAAGTACGCGGGGACGAACAAGATCAACCCCGTGGCGGCCGTCTACGCCGCCCAGATGATGCTGGAAACCCTGGGAGAGGACGAAGGGGCGTCGAAACTCTTTGACGCCATCGTGAAGGTCGTGAAGAACGACCTGAAAAGCATGGATGCGGGAAAAATGGGCTGCGGGACCCGCGAGGTGGGGGATCTCGCCGCCCGGTACATCCGCACGGCCTGAGGCCACGGTCAAAAAAGGGGTGCCCCCCGTCGGGGGGCACCCCTTTCGCTTCGATGCTTACGGTTTTCCCCGTTTCAACTGCTCTCCCAGCAACTTCTGGTTGTCGATGGCCTTTTGAGTCCGTTTCAGGGCGCTCGTGATGTTGTCGTCCGGTTTCATCATGAGCCGGTCCGCCTGGTGGTAGAAGGTGAGCGCCGTCCCGAAGTCCCCCCGGCTTTCCGCGCAGACCCCGAGGTTGAACAGGATGGCCGGGGAGTCCGGCGCCTCGGTGCGGGCATCCTCCCAGAGTTCGCAGGCCCGGTCCATCCGGTCCTTGCCGGCGAACTCGATCCCCTGTTTCAGCTTTTCCACGGCTTCCTTCGTCGGGATCATGTCCTTCGAATTCATGAGGGCGATTTCCTCGGTCGTGTAGAAGGGCGCGATGTCCGTGCGGAACCGTTTTTTCACGTTGTCCTTCACCCGTTTCAGGAGCACTTCCTTCGCCTCGACGAGTCCCGTGTCGTCGCACCCGTAGGATCGGGCCGTGTCGTTCAGGTTTTCCGCGTACAGGATCTGGCCGGTGCTCACGTCCACCAGCTTGGGGGCGACGGAGAAACTGGCCACCCGGTCGGTGCAGCGGACATATTTGTGGACATAGCGCACGCAGGGACCCTGGTACGGTTTCCCGTCCTTGTCCTTGAGGATCTTGTACTGGGCGCATTCCGTCCTGGTCTGGGTGGTCACGGTGTCGCTGACGTCATTGGCCGTGACGGTGCCCGTGTAGATCCCCTGCGCCCCCAGCATCCGCCCCACCGTCGAGGCCGTCTTTTCGTCGAGAAGCCCCGACTGGGAAAGCTGCAGTTCGCTCAAGGTCTTGTTGATGCTCATCCGGTCCACCAGGGTGAAGTACGGCTTTCCGCCGATCATCACGCTCGCCAGGACCGATTCCAGTTCCGATGCGAAAGCCGCTCCGTCCTTGCCCTCGAAGGGGAGAACGGCCACGGTTCTCGTCAGCGACGCCTCATGGTACTTGGCGGGCTGGAGCATGTTCACCTTGATCTTGGTGGCACAGCCGGAGACAAGAAACAGGACGATGATCGCCGCTGCCGCAATGGCGCGCGGGAAAACAGGGCCGGAAACGCACTTTTCCATTTTTTTCATGGACCCCCCCCGGGATGGAATTTCCGATGAACCACGGTATGCGCGGAATCGAATCGTTCCGTTCTTTTTACCCCTCATTTCCGTTTGAAACAAGTTTTTTTCACCCCGGTGCGCCGCTAGCCGTCCCGGCCGGCCGGGAGGCCCCTTCCCCGCGGCTTTTCGTGCCGGAATGCCCCCCTTTTATCAGTTGACAGGGGTTCGATTTGAATATACATTTGCTGCACTCGACGGGACACCGATGCCGTTCCGCAGGGAATTCCGCGGCGGGAAGCGGATTCGCCGCGAATTTGTCTCCGTCGATATGGGAAGAGGCTATGCTGGTTTCGATCAACAGGGAGAACCCCCAGGTGCGGCTCGTCCGGAAAGCCGTCGATGTCCTGGAGGAAGGCGGGATCATCATCTATCCCACGGACACGGTTTACGGGATCGGGTGCGATCTTCTCAACCGGCGGGCCATCGAGAGAATCTACGACATCAAGCAACGGAGCAGAAAGCAGCCCTTCAGCTTTGTCTGCGCCGATTTAAAGGACATCAGCAATTACGCCATTGTTCCCAACTATGCCTACAAGGCCATGAAGCGGCTCCTTCCGGGCCCGTATACCTTCATCCTTGAAGCCTCCCGCCTTGTGCCCAGAATCATCATGCCCAAGCGGAAAACGGTGGGGATCCGTGTTCCAGACAACCGGATCTGCCTCGCCGTTGTTTCCACGCTGGGGCGACCGATCATCAGCACAAGCGTGACGACGGCGGGGGATGAAATCATGACCGATCCCGAGGAGATCGACGAGAAATTCCGTCACCGCGTGGACATGGTGATCGACGGCGGGGTCCTCCCGCCGGCGGAGTCGTCCGTGGTGAGTTTTCTCGAAGAGTCGCCGGAGGTCGTCCGTGTGGGCAAAGGGGACGTGAGCATGTTCGGATAGGAAATCATATGACAAAAAAGATGCTTATCAACGCCATCGACGAGGAAGAGAGCCGGATGGCCATCGTCGACAACGGGAAGCTTGTCGAGTTCAACATCCAGCTTGCCGTAAAGGAACCCATCACCGGAAACATCTACAAGGGAATCGTTCAGAAGGTCGAAAAGGGGCTTCAGGCCGCCTTTGTCGATTTCGGGGCGGGGAAGAACGGCTTTCTGCCCTTTCGGGACGTGAACTACGAACTACTGGGGCAGAAGGAGGAGGGCGACGCCTCCGGAAAGTCCCGGTCGCGGCCGGGCCTGAAGGCGAAGCAGGAACTCTTTGTCCAGGTCGTCCGGGAAGGGATCCAGAACAAGGGGGCCATGCTGACGAACAACCTCTCCCTGCCGGGACGGTACCTCGTTCTCATGCCGAACCGGAAAAGTGCCGGCATCTCCCGGAAGATCGAGGACGAGGCGGACAGGAAACGCCTCAAGACGATGATGGACGAAATCACCGAGAAGGAGGGTTTCGGATTCATCGTCCGCACGGCGGGGACCCAGAGGACGAAGCAGGAGATCCTGCGGGACTACCAGATGCTCATCCGCCTGTGGAAGGACATCATGAAAAAGGCGGAGAAGCTCGCAGCGCCGGCCCTCGTCTACCGGGAGAGCGATTTCGCCGTCCGTTCCCTCAGGGACTATTACTCGTCGGACATCGAGGAGATCCTGGTGGACCATGCGGACACCTACCGCAACATGCGGGCCTATTTCAAGGCCGTGTCCCCGAGAAACGTGAAGGTGATCAAGCATTACAAGGAAGAAATCCCCCTGTTCGAGAAGTTCGCCATCGAGGGCCAGATCGAGGAGGTGTACCGGGAGCGGGTCTTCCTGAAATCGGGAGGGCATCTCTTCATCAAGCCCACCGAGGCCATGATCACCATCGACGTGAACTCGGGCAAGGGAACGAGCCGGAAGGACGTGGAGGAAACGGCGTACCGGACGAATCTCGATGCGGCGGAGGAAATCGCCCGGCAGCTCCGGCTCCGGGACCTGGGCGGGCTCGTGGTGATCGACTTCATCGACATGGAGGACCGGAAGCACGTCGCCCAGATCGAGAAGGCGTTCAAGAACGCGCTGAGCATCGACCGCTCGCGGATCCAGCTTTCCAAGATTTCCCGGTTCGGCATGCTCGAACTGACCCGCCAGAAAAAGCAGTCCACCATCCAGGAAATCAGCCATGTCCAGTGCCCCCACTGCAAGGGCACGGGAATCCGCCCCTCCTTGGAGTCGCTTGCCCTTCGGATCTACCGGAAGATCAAGGGGGAGTCGGTGAGCGGCACCTGCGCCACCATCAAGGTGCTTCTCCCCCCCGAGGTCAGCGATTACCTTCTGAACCAGAAAAGGAGCGAGCTCGCCAAGCTCGAAACGCTCTACCAGACGGGGATCCAGCTCCGGGGGAGCTACAACGTTCCCTGGGGGGATTTCGAACTGGAGATCGTAAGAAAGGAACCGGAGGGATTGCCGGAACCCTCCCGGGTGCCCGAACAGGCGGCGGAAGGGAAGGCGGCCCGGAGGGAGAAGGAAAAGGAAAAGGGGAAAGAGAAAGAAAAAGAGAAGGAGAAGGAAAAAGAACAGGTAAAAGCGGCGGAGGGGGAACCGGAGGTAAAGAAGAAAAGCCGGTCGCGGCGGAGAAGGAGACGGGGCAAGAAGAAACCCCCCGCGGCGGTCGAGGGCGCGGCTGTTCCGGGAAGCCTCGAGGGAGCGGAAACGGCGCCCGTGGCGACGCCGGAAGGCGGCGAAGGGCCTGAGCCGCCCCCCTGGGAGGGGATGGACAGCTTTGAGGGAATGGAATCGACGCCCCGGTCGCTCCCGGAAGGACCCGGAGAGGCCCCGGAAGCCCCGCCGGCGGCAGGCCGCGAGGAACCGGAAAGTTCGCAGGAGCCCCCGTCGGCCGGAGAACCCCCGGAGAAATCGAAAAAAGAACCGGAGAGTCCGGAGGAATAATCAGACGAGTTTTCCCAGTTCCTTCGACCGGAGGGTGGCCGCTTCAACCGCCGAAATGAGGGTGGCCCGGAGCCTTCCCGTCTCCAGCGCGTGAATGCCCGCGATGGTCGTCCCTCCGGGAGAGGTGACCATGTCCTTCAACTGGCCGGGGTGTTTTCCCCCCTCGAGCACGAGTTTCGCCGCCCCGAGAAGGGTCTGGGCGGCGAGACGGGTGGCCGTGTCCCGGGGCAGCCCCATTTTGACCCCCCCGTCGGAAAGCGCCTCGATCATGATGAAAGCGTAAGCCGGCCCGCTTCCGCTCAGTCCCGTCACCGCGTCCATGAGTTCTTCCCGGACGACGACCGTCGTTCCCAGACCGTCGAAGATCCTCTTTGCAGCGAGCACGTCCCGTTCCGTGGCGTGAGACCCCCCGGCCAGCGCGGTGGCCCCTTCCCCGACGAGGGCGGGAGTGTTCGGCATGACCCGGACGACGGGGTGTTTCCCCTCTCCCAGATGGCCCTCGATGAATCGGATGGGGATGCCCGCGGCGATGGACACGAGGAGTTTTGAGGGGTCCAGGAAGGACCGGATGTCATCGAGCAGTTCCCTCACGTTCTGGGGCTTCACTGCGACGACGACCAGGTCGGCGAAGGAGACCGCTTCGTGGTTGTCGGCGCCGGCGCGGAACGGGTATTTCCCCTTCAGATATTCGAGCCGGGGAACGGATGCGTCGGTCACGACCAGGGATTCGGGCGGAACCAGCTCCGAGGCCAGAATCCCGGAGGCGATCACCTCTCCCATGTTTCCCCCGCCGAGGATGGCGATTTTCTTCCCTTTCAGCATGTCGCGGTGCCCTCCTTCGCTGCGTTTTTCCCTGCAGGGATAAAGTAAGGGCAATATATACCTTGACTTTTTCCCATGCAATCATTATTTAACCCATAACACATCAGCAACCACGGGGGAACCCATGTTCGTCGCAGCGAATTTTATCGAGGCCGTTGCGCGGATCCTGGACATCGGCCTTACCATTTACATGTGGATCATCGTCATCCGGGCGGTACTTTCCTGGGTGAATCCCGATCCCTACAATGCAATCGTCCAATTTCTCTTCCGGGTGACCGAACCGGTCCTCTACCGGGTCCGCCGGTTCCTGCCTTTCGGGAACCTGGGGATCGACTTTTCTCCGATCATCGTCATCCTGGTCATCATTTTTCTCCAGAGCTTCCTCATCCGGAGCCTCTACCAGCTTGCCCTCCAGTTTAAATAGGAGGTCCCATGGAACAGATCACTCCTTTGGACATCCACAACCAGCAGTTCCGTGTCCGTTTCCGCGGGTTCGACATCCGGGAGGTGGACCGGTTTCTCGATACCGTCGCCCGGCAACTGGAGGAACGGATCGCGGAAAACGACCGGCTCAAGGAAACCGTCGCCGCCCTCGAGACGCGGATCTCCGAACTGGAGCAAAGCGCGGGCGATACGCAAAGGAGGGAAATCGAGGAGTTGGAAGCATCCCGGGACGCCCTCCTCGGGGAGGCGAAAAAGGCGGCCGAGGAGATCCTGGAAGGCTCCCGGAGGGAGGTGGAATCCCTGAGGGGCGAAGTGGAACGGCTGGAACAGATGAAGAGAAGCCTCGACGAATACTTTGAATATTTCCTCTATTTCAACGAGAAGGTCCTCCAGTCCTGGCAGAAGTCCAGGAAAAAAACCGAGGAGACGGAATGAACGGCATTCCCGTCACCGAGTCGGACCAGGGGATCGTTTTCCAGGTCCGGGTCGTTCCCCGGTCATCCCGATCGGAGGTCGCCGGTATCCAGGACGATGCCCTGAAGGTCCGGCTCAAGGCCCCCCCGGTGGAAGGGAAGGCGAACGAGGAGTGTGTCCGGTTCCTGGCTGGGCTTCTCGGCGTGAAGAGAGACCGGGTCCGGATCCTCTCGGGCTTGAAATCGAAAACGAAGACCGTCGCCGTTTCCGGAGTGAAGAAAAAGGATCTCGAAACGGCGGTCGCCTCCGGCTAAGGGCATTCATTCCCTCTCCCACTCCATGGACAAGCCCACCACAGATCCAACGAAGGAGCACGTCCGGATCGCCCGGGCGGCGGGTGTCGTCGGGTTCGCAACGTTCCTGAGCCGCATTTTCGGCTTTCTCCGGGACATGGTCGTCGCGGGATTCTTCGGGGCCGGGATCGCCACGGACGCATTTTTCGTGGCCTTCCGCATTCCAAATCTATTGAGGAGGCTCCTCGCCGAGGGGGCCCTCACCATCGCCTTCGTGCCCGTCTTCACGGAATACCTGAAGACGCGTCCGAAAAAGGACGCCTTCGCCTTCGCCGGCATCGCCTTCACCCTGCTCAGCATCGTCCTTGTCGCCGTCACGCTCGCGGGCATTCTGCTCTCGCCCTGGATCGTCCGCCTCATCGCGCCCGGCTTCACCGAGGTCGCCGGCCAGTACGACCTGGCCGTCTTTCTCACGAGGCTTATGTTTCCTTACATCTTTTTCATCTCCCTCGTGGCGCTCGCCATGGGGATTCTGAACTCGCTCCGCCATTTCGCGGCGCCCGCGCTCGCCCCGGTGGCCCTCAACCTGTCCATGATCTTTTCCGTCTTTTTCCTGGCAAGATTCTTCCGGGAACCCATCGTCGCCCTTGCCGTGGGGGTTCTGGTGGGCGGCTTCCTGCAGCTCGTCATGCAGATCCCTTTCCTGCTCAAGTTCGGGATTCCCCTGCGGCCCGATTTTCACTTCCGCCACCCGGGCGTCCGGAAAGTGGGGCTTCTCATGCTTCCCGCCGTTTTCGGAGCGGCGGTCTATCAGATCAACATCTTCGTGGGGACGCTCCTCGCATCCCTTCTGCCCAGCGGAAGCGTCTCCTACCTGTACTACGCGGATCGGATCGTGGAACTGCCCCTGGGGATCTTCGGCATTGCCGTCGGGACCGCCGTCCTCCCCAGCCTCTCGGCGCATGCGACGGACGGCGCCTTCGACGAACTCCGGAAAACAGTGTCCTTTTCCACGCGGCTCATCCTCTTCGTCACCCTGCCCGCCATGGTGGCCCTCGTTCTCCTGCGGGTCCCCATCATCTCCGTCCTCTTCCAGCGGGGGGAGTTCGAGATTTCCTCCACCCTGGCCACCGCCGACGCCCTCCTGTACTACACCCTGGGACTTTGGGCCTTTTCGGTGATCCGTGTGGTCGTTTCGGCCTTCTATTCCCTCCAGGACACGAAAACGCCCGTAAAGGTGGCCTTCCTGGCCTTCCTGGTGAACGTGGCCGTCTCGGTGGCCCTCATGTTCCCCATGAAGCACAGCGGGCTCGCGCTTGCCACGTCGGTTTCCACCGCCGTCAACGTGGGCGTCCTCGCAATCATCCTGAAAAAGCGGATCGGGCCGTTTTTCGACGCCCCCTTCTACCGGTCCCTCCTGCGGATGTCCCTGGCCGCCCTGGCCATGGGGGCCGTCATCGTCCTCTGGGGCGCCGTCGCGCCCTGGGACCTTTCGGGAAGGATCGCCGGGAGGCTCTTCCACCTCGCAGGCGCGGTCGTCCTGGGGGGAGTGTCCTTCTTCGTGTTCGCCCATCTCTTCCGGTGCGACGAGATGATCTTCCTGGTAAAGAACGTGAAACGCAAGCTGGGAAGAACGGGCGGTGGCGCGTAACGGAGGGACCCGCGGGGGAGAAAGTATTTGACTTGAAAATGCCAAAGTGGTAGGGAAAAGGGCTCTGGTAGTGGAAGGGAAAGGTGTCGAGCCATGCTGGATATCCGATTCGTGAGGGAAAATCTGGATCTCGTCCGCCGGAAAATGCTCGAGAGGGGAAAAGAGGTCGATTTCGATCTTTTCGTGTCCCTCGAGACGAAGAGGCGGGACCTTCTCCAGGAGGTGGAAAACCTCCGGAGCGACCGGAACCGGGTGTCGAAGGAAATTGGCAAAAAGAAGCAGCAAAAGGAAGACGCATCCGACCTGATCGCCCAGATGGGCGAGGTTTCCACCAGGATCAAGGAACTCGACGAGGAACGGAAGGACACCGAATCCCGGCTCCAGGATTTCATGATGATGATTCCCAACATCTTTCATGATTCCGTGGTGTACGGGACGGGGTCGGAAGACAACCCCGTCGTCCGGACATGGGGCGAAAAGCCCGTCATGAAGTTCGTGCCGAAGCCCCACTGGGAGATCGGCGAGGATCTGGGGATCCTCGATTTCGCCCGGGGTGCGAAGATCGCCGGCGCCCGCTTCACCGTGTACCGGGGACTGGGGGCGAGGCTCGAGAGGGCCGTCATCAATTTCATGCTGGACCTCCACACGGGCACCCACCGCTACACGGAACTTCTGACGCCCTTCATGGTGAACCGGGAGAGCATGACCGGAACGGGCCAGCTTCCCAAATTCGCCGAGGACCTCTTCAAGATCGAGGGGATGGAATATTACCTCATTCCCACGGCGGAGGTTCCGGTGACGAACCTGCACAGCCAGGAGATCCTGGAGGAAAAGAACCTTCCCCTGTACTATGTGGCTTACTCCCCCTGTTTCCGGGCGGAGGCGGGCTCCTACGGGAAGGACACCCGGGGGCTCATCCGGCAGCACCAGTTCAACAAGGTGGAACTGGTGAAGTTCACCGTTCCCGAGTCCTCGTACGATGAGCTGGAGAAGCTCACCCTGAACGCGGAAGAGGTACTGAAAAGACTCGGGATCCACTACCGGACCGTGAGCCTGTGCTCGGGGGACCTGGGATTTTCGTCGGCCAAGACGTACGACATCGAGGCGTGGATGCCCGGTCAGGACGCCTACCGTGAAATCTCCTCCTGCAGCGATTTCGAAGACTTTCAGGCGAGAAGGGCGGGGATCCGCTTCCGCCGGGAGAGCACGGGGAAGGTGGAGTTCGTCCATACCCTGAACGGTTCGGGGCTGGCGGCGGGCCGGACGGTGGTCGCCATCCTGGAAAACTACCAGCAGGCCGACGGCAGCATCCGCGTCCCCGAGGCGCTCGTTCCGTACATGAACGGAGTTGACAGAATTCCGCCGGCGGGGCAAAATTAGCAGGATGATGTTGAAATAACCCGGAGGGATGGCCGAGTGGTCGAAGGCGGCGGTCTTGAAAACCGCTGACCGAAAGGTTCGCGGGTTCGAATCCTGCTCCCTCCGCCAGGAATAGAGACAGATTGAAAAGCGGAGAGATGGCTGAGTGGCCGAAGGCGATCGCCTGCTAAGCGATTGTACGCCCTAAAAGGTGTACCGCGGGTTCGAATCCCGCTCTCTCCGCCATTTTTTTATCCTTTCACGAATGCGCCCATAGCTCAGCTGGATAGAGCGTTGGACTACGAATCCAAAAGTCGGAGGTTCAAATCCTCCTGGGCGTACCAGTCAAATCAAGGGGTTAGCCGAATTTTGGTTTGCCCCTTTTTCATTTTGTGACCAAATTTTGACCAGTCGCATCAAAAATTGACCTTTCGAGTCGCCGCGCCGCTTCTGGATTTTCCTTTTTGACCAGATGGGAATAAACATCCAGGGTGACTGTCGGAGACGAATGTCCCATCTGCGTTTGAATGTACTTGATGTTTTCTCCCAACGAAAGCAAAAGGCTTGCGTAACTGTGTCTCAGGTCGTGAAAGCGAACCCGTGGAAGTCCAGCCTTCTTCAAGGCTGGAATGAATTTCTTTTGGTACATGAAGTCATGGGAAAGAGGCTTCCCCGATTCGGCGGGGAAAACCAGGTTGAGTTCATTCGGAGCGCTGGCAAGCTTCCATTTCTTCAACTCCAGGGATAGGGTAGGGGGGATATCGATTGACCGGATACTCTGCTTCGTTTTCGGCGGGAAGAAATCCCCGGAATTGAACGTCCGTCTCACATGGATTTGACTGTTTCTGAAATCAACATCGTCCCATTTCAGACCAATGATTTCCCCCTGTCTCATGCCGGTCAATACTGCCGTCATAAAGAAGAGTCGAAATTTTTGATCCTCCATGGAGTCCAAAAGCTTTCGGATCTGATCAGGGGTCAGGATCCGGATCTTGTTTGACGTATCATCGTCAACGGTTTTCCGGGGCCTCTCCGCATCGGTAACGGGGTTTGAATCAATCTTCCGATGCCGAACCGCGTAAGCGAAAATTTGATTCATTGTGACAATAAGCTTGCGGATCGTTCCCAAGGCCATGTTTTCCTTCAATCGCTTCGTTATCCACTTTTCAACCGATCCCGTGTTTATCCGATCGATCTTCTGATGGATGAATTCACTCATGTGATATTTTACGTGGGTTCCGTACATGTACCATGTGGAGATCCGTACTTTTGTCTTTTTGTACTCCAGCCATTCAACGGCTACCTCTCCAAACAATGGTACCTTCTTCTCAGGAAGAAATGTTTTTCTGTTGATCCTCCTTTCAACCTCATCGAGAAGAGTCTTGGCTTCTTCCTTCGTGGTCCCCTTGGGTAGCGTCTTCCTGTACCGCTGGCCGTACTGGTCATAACAGTCAATGACGT